>MDSW01197161.1_pt1 | contig 35348 bp, 35 predicted proteins | sample 811171 | NCBI WGS metagenome assembly MDSW01 (sample SAMN05326641, study PRJNA326480) | marine metagenome | isolation source: seawater | place: Atlantic Ocean: North West | collected 2012 | reverse complement strand
TCAATCTTTTCACCAAGAACATATATCCAAAGACAGTTGAAAGCTAAGTGAGCAAAAGAAAAATGAATCAAAATAGGACTTATTAGCCTCCACCACTCATTATCTACAAAAAATGTTTGATTAAATGATGTCATTGAAACGTTTCCAGCATTAGAAACATTAATTTTTGTGAAGGTTAATGGCTCAATAACATAAATAATAGATCCAAAATTTGAAAATACAGCTAAAACAACTGCTAAAAATATTAATGGGATGTATAAATTATTAGTTATTTTCAACTTAATTCTTTGAAATATTTAAACTCCATCCTAGTTTCTCTCTACAAGCTTCAAAAAAATCATTATCTTCAGGATGAACTAATTTTAATGTTTTTGCCATTTTTAATATAGATATCTTTTCGCCATATGAGATATCTATATCATCCTGTCCATCAACACATATTTTTGCATGATCATTCGGACCATCAAATATCTCCATTTCAATATCTGCGTCTGATGAAATTATAAAAGGTCTTGAAGAAATACTTTGAGGTAACATTGGTAATATTGTCCATACATCAAGACTTGGATGAATAATTGGTCCTCCAGCTGATAAAGCATAAGCTGTTGAGCCTGTGGGTGTTGCTATGATAAGTCCATCTGATCTTTGTTCATAAACAACTTTATTATTTACATATAATCTATATCTCATCAGCTGCGCATATGCACCAGAATGAACAACCACTTCGTTTAATCCATATAAGTGATTTTCATTAAATTTAGCTGAAACTAGGTTTCTCTCCTCAATCTTAAAATTTCCTTGTAGTATTTCAATTATAGTTTTGTCAAAATTATCTACTTTAATATCAGTCAAAAAACCAACATTTCCCATATTTACTCCTAAGATTGGAATTTCATATTCAAGGTATTGTCTTGCAGAGTTTAATAATGTCCCATCACCACCAAATACGATTATGATATCAACCTCTTTTACGAATTGTTCATGTGTAACTACTGAAACTAATTTATGCTTATATGATGAGGACTCATCAATAAATATACTTACATCGCAGTTTGATAAGGAGATAACCATATTATTAAGAGCTTCATCTTGGAAGCCTTGGCTATTTTTCTTAACAAAAATACCTATATTTTTAAACATGATACAAATTATACTCTTATTAAAAATTTAGTATTAACAAGCTTTTTAATTTTTTTAAATTCACAATGCTCGAAAAAAATTAATAAGTGCATATAATATTCGAGAAATATAATAAAACTAGTTAAATATGAGTAATTTAGATAAATTTAGGAAAGAAACAAAAAAATGGCTTGAAGAGAACTGTCCTCCTTCTATGAGAAGCGGAGCTGATCCAGATATACCAATTGATGAAGTTTGGGGCGGTAGAAATGCAGAATATAAAAACCCTGAATCAAAACTATGGTTAGATAGAATGGGTGAAAAAGGATGGACTATGCCGACGGTTCCTGTGGAATATGGCGGGGGTGGGCTAACCAAAGATGAAATAAAAATTCTAAATGAAGAAATGTTTTTCATCGGAGCAAAAGCTCCTCTATTAAGTTTTGGTATATGGATGCTTGCTCCAGTTCTATTAGAGTATGGAACTGAAGAACAAAAAAAAGAACATCTCCCAAAAATAATAAAAGGTGAGATTAGATGGTGTCAGGGTTATTCTGAACCCGGCTCTGGTTCAGATCTTGCCAGTTTGGCTACAAAAGCAGAGGATGCTGGTGAAACATTTCTTGTAAATGGTCAAAAAGTTTGGACATCCTATGCAGATAAGGCTGATTGGATTTTTGCTCTTGTTAGAACTGGTGCTAAAGAGCCAAAACATAATGGAATAAGTTTCTTATTAATTGATATGGAGACTAAAGGTGTGAGTACTAAGCCTATAACTCTAATTTCAGGTAAATCGCCTTTTTGTGAAACTTTCTTTGATGATGTTGAAGTTCCTAAAGAAAATTTAATTGGTGACTTAAATGCAGGTTGGACTATTGCAAAAAAACTACTTCAACATGAAAGAGCATTTATATCTAATTTCGGTCTTGCAGCTGGCATGGGAAGTAGCAGAGATATAGTCACTATTGCAAAAAAACATCTAGGAGAGGAAAACGGTAAAATTAAAAATAGTTTTTATAGATCAGAAATTTCTTCTCATAAAATTAAAGAACATGCCTTTGGATTAACTTTAAAAAGAGCTGGAGATGAAGGCGGTAAAGCAAGTGCTACTGCATCTATGTTTAAGCTTTATGGAACCGAACACAATAAGAAAAGGCATGAATTAATGGTAGCAGCTTCTGGTGTAAATGGAGTTGCTTGGGATGGTGATGAATTTGATGATGGTGATAAAAATTTAACTAGAGCTTGGTTGAGAACAAAAGGAAATTCGATAGAAGGAGGAACTTCAGAAGTTCAGTTAAACGTAATATCAAAAAGAGTTCTTGGTCTTCCAACACAATAAAAGATTATGAAACTAGTATTAACTGAAGAAGAACAATTTTTAAAAGATACTGCAAAAAACTTTGCAGATGAAAGATCTCCAATAACACACTTTAGATCTCTAAGAGATAAGAATGATCCTGTTTTATGGGATGAAGAAGTTTGGAATGAAATGGTGAAGTTAGGGTGGCCAGGCATTCTTATTCCAGAGGAATATGGAGGTTCAAATTTCGGCATAACAGGAATTGGGGTTGTTCTTAATGAATGTGCAAAAACACTAACCCCCTCTCCTTTGTTTGCAACTGGAGTTTTGGGTGCATATGCCATCACAAATTTTGGAACTGATGAGCAAAAACAAAATTATCTTCCTAAAATTGTAAGTGGTGACTTAACTACTGCATTGGCAATAGACGAATCTAGTCATCATGACCCAAAGGAAACAGACGTGACAGCAAAAAAAGAAGGTTCAAATTTTGTTATAGACGGTAAAAAAACCTTTGTTATTGATGGTTCTAGTGCTGATTTATTGATTGTATTAGCGCGAACATCTGGCAATAAAGGAGATTTTGCTGGATTAACCTTATTTTTAGTTGATAGCAATTCAGCGGGAATTAAAAAAATAAAACTTGATATGGCGGATTCTAGAAATTATGCAAATATAGTTTTTGATAATGTTGAGATAAGTAATTCTAATGTTTTGGGAGATATAGAAACTGGCGGTGAAACTGTTGAAGATATTCTTGATATAGGGAGGATTGCCATAGCTTCAGAAATGCTTGGAAATGCTGAAGCAGCTTTTGATACAACCTTAGACTATCTTAAACAAAGAAAACAATTTGGTGTACTTATTGGTTCATTTCAAGCACTTCAGCATAGAGCTGCAGAAATGTTTTGTGAGCTTGAACTCACAAAATCTTCCGTCATGGCTGCAATGAAAGCTGCAGAGGAAGGATCTAATGAATTACAAAGACTTTCTAGTTTAGCAAAAACAATGGCCGGTGAAACTCTTCATTTAGTTTCAAACGAGGCTATTCAAATGCATGGTGGGATTGGTGTCACAGATGAATATGATATTGGTTTTTTTCTTAAAAGAGCTAGGGTTGCTGAACAAATTTTTGGAAGTTCAAAATTCCATACAGAGAGATATGCAAATCTCAGTGGATTTTAGGAGATTATTTGCAATAAAATGAAGAAGATTAAATCAAGTTTTGTAGGCTTGATAACTTTTATTCTTATAGTTGTGGAATTGATTATTGGGTTCGGCATTTTAACAATAATTAATATTCCTAGAATTATTCTCCCATTTAAATTTTTTAAAGTTTTACTTAGTAAAGTTTCAAACTATATTGGAGACATAACAGTTTATGGTCTTAAATTAATTATGTTAATCATGCATGGTAATAACATTAATGTAATTGATGATACTGATGGATATGCTCGAGATAAATGGTATATGGCAATGTCTAATCATCAATCTTGGGCAGATATCTTTATCCTTTTGGTTGTGGCGAATTACAAAATTCCTTTACTAAAGTTTTTTATGAAAAAAGAGCTTTGGTGGATTCCTTTTATCTTCTTGGCTAACAAAACTCTTAATATGCCATTTGTAAATAGGCATTCTAAAGATGCGATTGAAAAGGACCCATCCCTTAGAATGAAGGACTATAAAAATACTATAAAGTCTTGCAAGAGATTTTTAAGAAGTCCTTCAACTATTTTTAGTTACGCTGAAGGAACAAGATTTACAAAAGAAAAACATGTCAACCAAAGCTCTCCATATAAAAATTTATTGACTCCTAAAACTGGTGGATTGGCAACATCTTTATCAGCAATACCAAACATAGATACTTTAGTAGATTATTCTATAGTTTATAAGAGCGATAAAAGAGATGCATGGTCTTTTTTAAGTGGCGAAATGAAAAATGTGACAGTTTTAGTAAAAAAATATGAAATTCCAAATAGTCTTAAAAATAAAAATTACTCAGAAGATAGCGAATATAGAGAAGATTTTAAGACTTGGATTGAAAAAATATGGCAATCAAAAGACAACGATATTGAAAAACTAAAGATTTAATTCTTTTCTACTAACAACCCATCCGTTTGTATCAACATAAATCCAATCGCCTGGATTAATTTGAACGTTGCCAATTTCAATTTGAACATCTTTTTCTCCGACACCAATAGATTTATCAGTTTTTTTTGGGTATGAATTCAAGGCATATACTCCAATTTTAATATTCTTTATTACTTCTATATCTCTAATACATCCATTTGTAATTATGCCATTCCAGTTATTATCAAAAGCTTTCTTAGCTATTTGATCTCCAACCATTGAACATAATTCAATGCCTGTATGATTTATAAATAGAACCTTGCCGTCTCCATCTTGATTAATTAGTTCTTTAACAATGCTGTTTGAATGTTCACATTTCGCAGTATGAACCTGACCATAGAATTTGCTTATGCCTCCATAGGAAGTTAAAAATAAATTCCCAATCTGAATATCTTGATTTTCATCACATATATCAGGCACTGTAAAATTTTTCATAATGACCTATTTTAATTCATTCTAAATTTAAAGTAAGTAATATAAACTATGATTAGATATTTTTAAGGAGAGATTATGAAATCACAAATTTGCGATATTCTAAATATTGAATTTCCATTAGTTGCATTCAGTCATTGTAGAGATGTGGTAGCTGCAGTATCAAAAGCTGGAGGAATGGGTGTCCTAGGAGCTGTTGGCCTTACTCCTGAAAAATTAGAGATAGAGTTAAATTGGATAGATGAGCATGTGGGTGGGAAGCCTTATGGAGTAGATGTATTAGTTCCAAACTCTTATGTTGGCAAAGGAGAAAATTTAACAACTGAAGATCTCAGAGCTATGATTCCGCAAGAACATAGAGAGTTTAGAGCAGATATACTTGATCAACATGATATTGATTCATCAGATCTGAGGGGTGATGCAGAATCACATAAAGCAGAACAAAGCTCAAATCAAGTTTTGGGTGCAGGTCTAGATGGAGCTAAAGAAGTTCTAGAAGTTGCATTCTCTCACCCTATTGGACTTGTAGCTAACGCTCTAGGAGTTCCTCCTAAATGGATGTTGGATATGGGCAAACAAAATAATGTTCCAGTAGCGGCACTTGTTGGTGCTAAACAACATGCTGTAAAACAAGCAGAGGCTGGTGTAGATATTATTGTTGTATCAGGAACTGAAGGTGGTGGTCATTGTGGAAGTGTATCAACTATGGTTCTAGTTCCTGAGGTTAGAAGAGCACTTAAACCTTATGGGGATGTTCCTATTCTTGCTGCAGGCGGTATTTGTACTGGAGAACAAATGGCTGGTGTTATGGCTATGGGAGCTGATGGCGTTTGGTGTGCATCAGTATTCTTACCAACAACTGAAGCTGAGACATCAGACAATATAAAAGAAAAACTAGTAGCAGCATCTTCAAGCCATACTGTTAGATCAAAGAGCAGAACTGGTAAACATTCAAGACAACTTACTTCTCCTTGGGTAGAAGCATGGGAAGATAAAGATGCACCAGAACCACTTCCAATGCCACTTCAAACAATGGTAAGTGAGCCAGCTCTAAGAAAAGTAGCTGATCAAGCTGCCATTGGCCATGAAGGCGCAAAACAACTCGAAACATACTGGGTTGGCCAAGGTATTGGGCTTGTAAATGAAAGCATAGGCGCGGGACAAACAGTTCAAAAATTTAAAGAAGAATTCATTGAATCCTATGAGCGAATTAATGGTTTTTTTGACAACTAAAAAACGTATTGGAATTTCTTTAATTGCTTAAACTTAAATATTTTTTTAAAAAATCTTTCATAACATTTTGCTTTCTTTTGTCAATTCTAACTGTTTTATTAATCTTTAATTATTTTAAACCATTGGAAAAAATTAAAATAAATCACTCTCTATATGATGAAGTTAAGATCTTAAATATAAATGGAAAAAAATTTAGAGATCTAAATAAAAATAATAAATTAGATGTATACGAAGACTATAGAGTCGATTCTGTGAAAAGAAGTGAGGACCTTCTTAGTCAAATGAGTCTTGAAGAAAAGATTGGTCAAATGTTTCATCCACCTTTTATTCTAAAGCCTGATTTATGGATGTTTATCTATGAAATAGCGATAAGAGGTAATAGATTAACTGAATCTCAGATTCTCTTTGATAATATTTCGCATTTCAACCTTTATGGGAACCCTAGCCCCGAGGAATTAGCTAATAAAATAAATGATTTTCAAGAAATAGCATCAAGAACAAGATTGGGTATACCAATTACAATAAGTTCTGATCCTATCCATGAGGTTCCTAAAGGTGGAGGAGTTGCTTCTTTTTCAATTGATGGGTTTTCAAAATGGCCTTCTCAACTTGGATTTGCAGCAACAAATAATCCGTCAATAGTTAAAAATTTTGGTGAAATTGCAAAGGAAGAATATCTTGCAGTAGGCATTAGAACTGCCCTGCATCCAATGTCTGATTTAGCGACAGAGCCTCGATGGGCTAGAAACTTTGGTACATTTGGCTCTAATGCATTACTTTCCAGCGAAATGACCATAGCATATATGAATGGATTTCAAGGCAATAAAATTAATAACAGAAGTGTTCATACAATGGTTAAGCACTTTCCTGGTGGCGGGCCGCAAGAAGATGGATTAGATCCTCATTTATTTAGTGGGAAAAATCAAACCTATCCAGCCGATAATTTTGATTATCACTTAATACCTTTTGAAGAAGCAATTGCAAATAACTTAAAGGTAATAATGCCTTATTATGGAATACCCGTTTCTCAAACAAGTGAAGACGTGGCTATGGCATACAACAAATACATTCTTACAAATTTATTAAGAGAGCGCCTTGATTTTAATGGGGTTATTTGTTCAGATTGGGGGATTATAACTGGTCGTCATTGGGGAGTGGAATCTCTTTCTATTGAAGAAAGATATAAAAAATCTATCAACGCAGGGATTGATCAATATGGAGGCGAATCAGATACTTCATATTTAATTAAACTAGTTAAAGAAAATAAAATTCCTGAAGAAAGAATCAATGAGTCGGTAAAGAGAATCTTAATTAATAAATTTGAATTAGGTTTATTTGATAATCCTTATGTGAATGAGAATGAAGTAAAGTCAAAAGTTAATACCAAAGAAAATATAGAAGCCGGGCTAGACGCACAAAGAAAATCTATAGTTTTGCTTGAAAATAAAGATGTTTTGCCTCTTAAGAAAAAAACTAAAATTTTTATAGATGGTCTAGATAAAGATATTGGTAAAAAATATGGTAGTGTTGTTGATAATCCTTCTGATGCTGATGTAATAATAATGTATGTACATACGGTATTTAATGGCAATCAAGAATCTGGTTTAAATCGATTATTTGATAATTTTTTAAGCACTTTATTTCCAAATGGGGATTTAAATTTTAATAGTGAAATAAAATCGAAAATTAAAAAATACTCCAAAAATAATGAGTTAGTAATAGTTGTGGATTTGAACAGACCTGCGATTTTAGAGGATATTAAAGATTATTCATCGGCTCTTATTGGAACTTTCGGTGTTTTAGATGAAATTATATTTGAAGGAATTTTTGGGGAATTTAATCCATCAGGCAGGCTGCCATTTGAAATACCCTCATCAATGGAAACTGTCCTAAATCAAAAAGAGGATTTGCCTGACGACTCTGAAGATCCAACTTATAAATATGGGTATGGTATTAGTTATTAACTAATTTTCTTTCTGGCTTTGAATTCTAAAACTGTTGCATTAATACAATATCTTGGCATTCCATTTGGACCATCATCAAAAACATGGCCAAGATGTATATCTGAAGATACTGACCTAATTTCAGTTCTTCTCATACCATAACTATTATCAGGTAACTCATATACAGAGCCATCAACTGGCTTGGTAAATGAAAGCCATCCAGAACGAGAAACAAATCTATCATCAGTATCAAATAATGGTTCTCCGCTTAACTTATCTATAAAAACTCCGTCAGGCGTATTTTTAAAAATCTGATATTCTTTACAAAACCTTGAGTCAGTTCCCTTATTAAAAGCAACATTGTATGCCTCGGTATTACCCAATTTAAATCTACCTAAAATTTGATAGAAATCTTTAGATTCTATATATCCCTGATAACTATAAACCTCTTTTCCATCCTCTAAAAAAATTACAGAGGGAGTTGCCCAAGTTGGCGATTTAATTTGTAATCCATGAAGCTGATCTGAGGTCCTGTATGTTAATGGGATGCTGCCTTTGTACTTATTTGTGACATCATTTTTAAGTTTTTCGCAGTAAGGACAATAATCTTGTGAATCTAAAATTAAAATATGCTTTCCAGCAAGTAAGTTAGTGTTATCAAGAAAATCTTTTGCATTTTGATTAAAAACAATGCCTGTAGAAAGATCTGGACAGTAGCCATTTGGATTCTTTTTTAAATAGTCTTGATGATAGTCCTCTGCGAGATAAAAATTATCTAGCGGTTCAAGTTTTGTAGCAATTTTTCCATACCCACCATCATTTAGTAAAATCTGATACATGTTCATTAATTTTATTGCGAGATTTTTTTGGGATTCGTCTTCAAAAAGAATTGTTGATCTGTATTGAGTTCCAACATCATTGCCTTGTCTGTTATATTGTGTTGGATTATGACTTTCAAAGAAATGCATTAAAATTTCTTCTAAAGTTATTGCATTACTATTGAATGTAATTTTCACAACTTCAGCAAAATTGTTTTCGTTGTATTTATTCTTAAATTGAATTATTGATCTATAGTTAGGCTTAACACCATAGCCATTTGCATAACCAGATTCTGCATCAATAACTCCTTCAAGCGCCTCATAGCCCTTTTCAGCACCCCAAAAACAACCGGAACCAAGATAAATAGTTTGAATATGGTTCGTTTGATTTCCACAAATACTTGGAGCTGCAAGAAACGCAATCAAGAAGTATGCAAATGATTTTTTATTTATCTTCATATTTATAGCCTTTGCTTTTTAAAAATGCTGGTCTTGAAAATAAATTTTCTGACCACCTTTTGATATTTGGCTTAAGCGCTTGCTCTATTCCTAATGTTGTAGCTAAATTTATGGCATAACTCACGCATATATCAGCCAGTGTAAAACGATTAGAACATAAATACTCTTTATCTTCTAAAGACTTTTCTAAAAGTTTAAGCCTTGAAACAAACCATCTGCTATAACCATCTACTGCAGCATCAGCAACTCCTGGTTCTTGATATTTATATCTAAGAACAACGGTTTGAGGAAAAGTTAAAGTTGCATCAGCATGAAATAGCCAATTTAAATAATTTGGATAATCTTTTTCATCTGCTTTTACTTGAAGGTCGGTTGGCCCATATTTTTCAACAATATACTGGGAAATTGCAACTGATTCAGTCATTTTAATATCCCCATCAATCATATAAGGTACAGTTCCAAGAATATTTATATCTAAATATTCTTTCATAAAGACTCTAGGAGGAAATGGCATCATTACTAATTCATAGTCTAAGCCCATCTCTTCAGCAGTCCATATTGGTCTAACTGCCCTTGAGTTTTCTGTACCGTAAATTTTTATCATTTTTTTTAAAATAAGATTTGAGTATTTTACATCTTAATAGTGGTAATATTAAGTATAATATATTACCATTATTAATAATTTTTGCATTTATCATTATGAAACAAAAAAATATCTTACCAAAATTAAAGTCAAATCTAGATACAAAATCTGAGCAATATCTTAAAAATAAAGAAATGATGCATGAAAAGCTTAAATTTCTTGATGGTCTTCTTGATCTCGCTGATATCGGTGGTGGAATGCATCACCATGAGAGGTTGGCAAAAAGAGGGAAAATGCCAGTTAGGCAAAGAGTTATGAATGTTCTAGACCAAGATAGTCCATTCTTAGAAATACAACCATTTGCAGCCTATGGAACTAATAACTATAACGTAGGTGGTGGGTGTGTGTCAGGTATTGGAATTATCTCTGGTGTTGAATGCGTTATCTTTGCAAATGATCCAACTGTTAAAGCTGGAGCAATGACGGTCTATGTTGGTGAAAAATGGAAAAGAGCAAAAGAAATTTCCAGAGAAAATAAAATTCCTTTTATTAGTTTTGTAGAATCTTCAGGAGGAGACCTCAGCGTTTCAAACCCTGATAGTGGAGATAGTCCGCCTATTGCACCGACCATTCAACAAGGTCATTTTGCCTCAACTGGAAGATTTTTTTATGAAATGACAGAACTTTCAAAATTGAGAATACCTGTAATATCTGTTGTTTTTGGTTCCTCTACTGCTGGTGGAGCATATCAGCCTGGAATGTCGGATTACAATATATTTATTAAAGATCAATCTAAAGCTTTTCTTGCAGGACCTCCTCTAGTAAAAATGGCTACTGGAGAAGAATCAGATGATGAAACTCTAGGAGGCGCTCAGATGCATTCCGAGGTTTCTGGCCTCTCAGATTATCTGGCTGAAGATGAAATGGATGCTCTTAGAATTTGTAGAGAAGTTGTATCTCATCTTAATTGGTCAAAACTTGGGCCAGATCCTGAAATTGAGCCATCAGAACCGGCTTACGACAATGAAGAACTGCTGGGTATTTTAAGTGAGGATCTTAAATCTGCTGTTGATATTAAAGAAATCATAGCTAGATTTGTTGATGGCTCAAAGTTTGAGGAGTTTAAACCTCTGTATGGATCTTCTTTAGTATGTGGATGGGCTTCTGTTCATGGGTATCGAATTGGTATATTGGGTAATAATGGGCCGATATACCCAGAATCAGCAGAGAAAGGTGCTAGTTTTATTCAACTTTGTAACAAAAGAAATATACCACTAATATTTCTTCACAATGTTACTGGATTTCTTGTTGGAAAAGATTTTGAAAGACAGGGAATTATTAAAAAAGGTTCTCAACTTATAAATGCTGTTTCTAATTCAATGGTTCCTCACATAACATTTATCGTGGGAGCTTCATATGGAGCAGGAACATATGCAATGTCTGGTAAAGCTTTCAATAACAGATTTACTTTCTTATGGCCAACAGCAAAAATTGCAGTAATGGGTCCGGAACAAATGGCCGGCGTGATGTCTATTGTAAGAAAAGCAAAAGCAAAAAGAGATGGAAAGCCTTTTGATAAAAAAGCTGATGAGCAACTCAAAGCTATGGTGGTAGATTATTTAGAAAAGTTATCTCATGGTCTTGTAGCTAGCAGCATGCTTACTGATGATGGAATTATTGATCCAAGAGATACTCGAGATGTTATTGGATTTTGTTTATCCATAGTTAGTAATAATGAAATTGAAGGGGCAAAAGAATATGGAGTATTTAGATTATGACCTTTGATTCATTATTAATAGCTAACAGAGGTGAAATAGCTTGCAGAATTATCAAAACTGCAAAAGAGATGGGCATTAGATCTGTCACGGTTTATGTCGATGCCGACAAAGATGCTCTATTTGTTAAGCAAGCAGATGAATCAATAAGATTACAAGACGGGGGATATCTTGATGGAAATCAAATAATCGAAGCTGCAATAAGAACAGGAGCTCAAGCAATTCATCCTGGTTATGGATTTCTTTCAGAAAATGCTTCTTTTGCAAGAAAGGTAAAAAAAGCTGGAATAATATGGGTTGGTCCATCTCCAAATGTTATTTCAGTGATGGGTGATAAATTAAAGGCTAAAGAATTAGCAATTAAAGCTGATGTACCCACCCTGCCAATGACCTCAAAACCAACCGAAGCAAAGAAAATCGGATTTCCTATTCTTATTAAAGCTGCTGCTGGTGGTGGTGGAAAAGGAATGAGAATTGTGAATAAAGAAAAAGATCTTAAAGAATCAATAGTAAGTGCTAAAAGAGAAGCAAAAAGTGGGTTTAATGATGAAAGGATTTTTATTGAAAGATATGTCGAAAAATCAAGACACATTGAAATTCAAATTTTAGGCGATTCTGCAGGAAATATAGTTCACTTAGGCGAAAGAGAATGCTCAATACAAAGAAGGTATCAAAAAATAATTGAAGAATCTCCTTCACCAAGAATATCTAAAGAAACTAGGCATAAGATGGGTGAAGCGGCAGTAAAACTGGCAAAACAAATTAGATATGAATCAGCCGGAACTGTTGAATTTTTATTTGATGATAAAACTGAAGAATTTTGGTTTTTAGAAGTCAATACAAGACTTCAGGTAGAACATCCGGTTACTGAGGAAGTAACAGGAATAGATCTTGTAAGTGAACAACTCAAAATAGCTAGAGGTGAGGCTCTTAAATTCTCTCAAGAAGATATTTCATGGCAAGGATCTTCAATTGAGGCAAGGCTTTATGCAGAAGATCCAGCTAACAACTTTCTCCCAGAGATTGGAACTTTATTAGCATTTGAAAAAAATAATTCTGCTGAGGCTAGATGGGATACTGGTGTAAAGACTGGAACAGTTGTTGGAACAGATTTTGATCCAATGCTTGCAAAAATAATCTCATATGCCCCAACCAGAACTGATGCAGCTAGTAAATTAGCTAAAGCTCTTCAATCTGCTCACATTGGAGGAATTAAAACAAACAGAGACTTCTTAATTAATTGTCTAAAAACTAAAGAGTTTCTAGATGGTGATACTACCTCTGATTTTATTGAAAGAGTTGATCCATGCCGAGGACTTGAAATTGATGAAGCAGAAATTGAACACGTTATGGTTATTGCAGCAATGTGGATACAGCAACAAAATAGAAATAATTCTAATGTAGCTAAGTTTATGCCCTCAGGTTGGACAAATGGAAGGCTTCCAAATCAAATAATAACTTTTGAATTTGAAGACAAAGAGTTCGTTGTTAAATATAAAAAACAACGAAATCATAAATTTATCTTTTCTACAAATAAAGAAGCTTTTATCTATTCAGATGATTCAAAAGGCATTGATTTAATTTTTGATGGTAAAAGGCATTATTCCCGTATCACATTATCGGATAACAATATTTTGGTCCACATGCCTTTTGGCGATGTTATGCTAAAAGTTAAGCCGAGATTTAACATACCAGGTTCAGAAATTATTCAAGGTGGTCTTGTTGCACCAATGCCTGGAAAAGTAATTGATATTAAAGTAAAAAAAGGTAAAAAGGTTAAAACTGGAGATACCTTGGTTATTATTGAAGCAATGAAAATGGAGCATTCTATAAAGGCTACTGAAGACGGAACAGTTTCTGAACTTTTGATTTCATTAAATGATCAGGTAGAAAATGGTGCTTTGTTAATGGTGGTGAAATAGGCATTATATGGAAAATATTGAATATAAAAAGAATTCATTCCATAACAAAAACTCAAAAATATATACAAAGAGACACTATGAAATTATAGATGCTCTTGAGGAGTTACTAGAACAGGGTGTCCCCGAAATAACTATGTCTGAAATTGCAAAGAAATTAAAAATTTCTTTGAGAACTCTATATGAAATTGCACCTAGTAGAGACCAATTAATTTTAATGACAATGGATAATATCCTTAAAAAATTAGGTAAATATGCAATGGATTCTGTCTCAGAAATTGATTCGCCAATAAAAAAATTAGAGAAATATCTTTTTATTGTTAATCAAGCTGTAGGGCCAAAGTTTGATAGATTTCTAAAAGACATGGAAAAAATTAATGGCTCAAAGAAAACTGCAGATTACCATGAAAACTTTATTAAAAGTTATATTACAAAGCTTTTAGAAGAGGCTATTGCAAAAAAAGAGATCAAATCAGTTGATGTCAAAGCTTTGTCTATTCTTTTAGGAGGTATTGGAAGGGAATTTTTTAAGGAAGATAATAAAAAATCGATTGACTTAACTCCTGAGGAATCTGCTAACTCAATTACAAGAATTATTTTAAATGGGATTAAATTAGAAAACTAATGAAAGAAGATTTTATAAGAATTGCAAACTGTAGTGGCTACTATGGTGATAAATTATCTGCAGCAAAAGATTTAGTAGATGGTGGTCCTATTGATGTGCTTACTGGGGATTATCTTGCTGAATTAACAATGGCAATTCTTTTTGGTCAAAAAATGCAAAGAGGTGAGGACAAAGGCTACGTTGGTACCTTTCTAAAACAAATTAAAGAAATTGCTATGTCTTGCAAAGAAAAAAATATCAAAATTGTTACCAATGCCGGTGGTTTAAACCCTAAATCAATGGCATTAGAAATTGAAAAAATATTAGAAGAGCAATCATTAGACATGAAAGTAGCCTATATAAGTGGCGATGATTTAATGCCAAAAATTTCTGATTTAACAGAATCTGGAGAAAATTTCATAAATATTGATAAAAATATAAAACTAAATGATTCAGGTTTTTCTCCTTTAACAGCGAATGTATATCTAGGTGCTTGGGGCATAAAAGAAGCTCTTGATAAAAGTGCTGATATTGTTGTTTGCCCAAGAGTAACTGATGCTGCAGTGGTGATTGGTCCTGCTGCTTGGAAATTTAATTGGAAAAGAGATAACTATGATGCATTAGCCGGTGCGCTTGCTGCAGGACATATTATTGAATGTGGTTGCCAAGCCACTGGTGGAAATTATTCTTTCTTCAAAGAAGTTCCTAGTTTTGATAATGTTGGCTATCCGATTGCTGAAATTTTTGAGGATGGTAGTTTTAATATTACTAAACATTCAAATACAGGTGGCTTGGTATCTGTAGGAACTGTAACTGCCCAACTTTTATATGAAATAAGCTCGCCGGCATATATAAACCCAGATGTCGTAGCTCATTTTGATACACTCAAAATTGAAGAAATTGAAAAGGATAAAGTATTTATAACTGGTTGCAGGGGCAGTTCTCCACCAAATAAACATAAAGTATGCATTAATCTTGCTGGAGGTTTTAGAAATGGAATGGAGATCATTCTTACAGGTTTAGATATTGAAGATAAAGCTAAAGTATTTACTAATGCCCTATTCAATTCTGTAGGAGGCAAGGATCAATTTGATGATGTTTCAATTCAGCTACATAGAACAGATAAAGATAACCCTTCAAGCAACGAAGAAGCAATGGCCTCACTTTTACTTTCAGTGAAATCCAAAGATCAAAATCTAGTTGGCAGACTTTTTAGTGCAAAAATAATTGAATTAGCGTTAGCAAATATACCTGGATTCTTTGCACAAGGTGGGGTTAAGTCTAGCGGTCCGGTCATTGTTTATTGGCCAGCTCTTGTAGATAGTAAACATATTAAAGAAAAAGTTCATATTGATGGAGATGAAATAGAAATTATACCTACAAGCCAGTTAGAATTTGAAGAAATTTATTATCAAAAAGAACCTATTAAAATAGAAAATGTTGAAATAGAAAATGAAAAAGATATATATTTTGGTGACCTTTATGGAACTAGATCTGGCGATAAAGGCGGCTGTGCAAATCTAGGTATTTGGGCTAAGAACTCTAATTCCTTTGCATTTCTTTATAATTTTTTAACTGTAAATAAACTTAAAGAATTATTACCAGATCTTAAAGAATTTAAAATTGAAAGATACGAACTTTCAAACATATACTCACTTAATTTCTATATTCATGACATATTACAAGATGGTGTCTCTTCTAATGATAGGAAAGATGCTCAAGCTAAATCTTTGGGTGAGTATTTAAGAGCAAAAAAAATAAAAGTTCCACAAAGTATTATTGGAGATTCATAAGATGAAAAAATTATCCTTAAAAGGTTTAAAGTTTAGGGCAACAGAACTCGGTATAGAAAATAATATTATGACGATAACTCTAAACAGGCCCGAAAAAAAGAATGCTTTAAATAATGTAATGTTGAATGAAATTAATTATGCCTTAGCTTATGCAAAACAAGAAAAAAATATTAGAGTGGTTGTGTTTGCAGCAAAGGGTGACATTTTTTGTGCAGGTGCAGATTTATCAAGAACTAAATCTGAATCGAATGTTCCAAAATTAGATAATGCTGATGATATTAGTCTATCGCTAAGACATCTATACAAGCCAGTCATATGTAAAATTCAAGGACCTGTTCTTGCTGGCGCCCTTTTGCTTGTAACTAACTCAACTCATGCGATTGCAATTAATGAAGCAACTTTTTCAGCACCAGAAATCCATAGAGGGTTATGGCCATTTATGGTTATGGCAGGTCTGTTTAGAGTAATGCCCAAAAGAGCAGGACTTGATTTTATAATGAGAGGAAAGTCTATTGATTCAAAAAAAGCGAAAGATTGGGGTTTAATAAACAAGTCTGTTAAAAAAGAAGAACTTAATGAAAAAGTTGATAAACTAGCAAAAGAACTTGCAGGATTGGCACCAGAAACAATGCAATTTGGCCTTGAAGCATATGAAAAACAAGATGCAAAAAGCTTTGATGAGGCGCTTCCATATTTAAAAGAACAAATAGCAAAATGCTTTGAGGGAAAAGATGCTAAAGAAGGAATAGCTGCTTTTCTTGAAAAGAGAAAACCAAATTGGGACTAACCAGGAGATATTATGGATTTAAGTTTTGGATCTGAATATAAAGATTTTAAGAACGAAGTAAAAAAATTCTGCAAAAAGTATTCAGGTGTTCATTTTTCTGACTCATCTAAAGTTCCTTTATCAGGAGCTTTCAAGTCTGGTGAAATTAAAATGAAAAGATCGGATTGGCAAAAAAAATTAATAAAAAAAGGTTACTTTGCAAGATCAATTCCTAAAGAATATGGGGGCTATGGCGGTGAAAGTGACATTATTAAAAGCAGGATAATTGCTCAAGAATTTGCAAAAGCAAAAATTCCACCTCCAATGGGTGGACAGGGAATAGATATGTTAGTGCCTACTCTTCTTGAACTTGGAACAGAAAAACAAAAACAACAATATATTAAACCAACATTACATGGTGAAATAATTTGGTGCCAAGGATATTCTGAACCTAATGCTGGAAGTGATCTTGCAAGCCTACAAACTAAAGGTGAGTTAATTGATGGTAATTGGGTTATTAATGGTCAAAAAATCTGGACAAGTACTGCGCAGTTTTCACAAATGATGTTTTGTTTAGTTAGGACTGAGCCTGAAGCATCTAAACATGCTGGAATAAGTTATCTATTAATTCCAATGGATACTCCCGGAATTGAAATTAGACCTTTGGTTGATATGACTCTTAATGCTGGATTCAATGAAGTATTTTTTACAGATGTAACAATTCCAGAAGATAATATTGTTGGAAAGCGTGGTGAAGGCTGGGCTGTAGCAAATGCGACACTAGGGCATGAAAGAGGTTCACTTTCTGATCCAAATGCAATGATGAATAGATTAAATTCTCTTATTGAACGAATGAAATGTGAAACCATAAACGGTGAAAAAGCTATTGATAATCCAGTCTACAGAGATAAACTTATGAAAATTCAAGGCAAAGTAATTGCGTTCCAATCTAACTCACTAAGAGTTTTATCAGCAAAATTAAACAAAAATCAAGATGTAAAAATTGCAAGAATGTTGCAAAAACTAATTGGAACTGAATTAAGACACGAGCTTGAAGGCTTTGCAATAGATATTATGGGTGAATTAGGAACATTATATGAGAACAGTCCAAATTTAAGAGATGGAGGTTCATGGCAAATAGGATATATGTATTTTTTAGGATTGATAATTGGTGGTGGGACAAGCCAAATACAAAAAAATATTATTTCTGAGAGAGGTCTTGGAATGCCAAAAGAACCAAAAGTTCAACAAGGAGCTTAATATGTATTTTGGATTATCAGAAGACCAGATTTTTTTCCAAGATAATGTAAAAAAGTTTTTAGAAGATCAAGCTCCTTTAGATGTCGTTAAAAAGATAGTTGAAGGTAATAGTTCTGAAATTAAAGATCAACTTCATCAAGGTTTAGTAAATTTAGGTATTAACAATATTTTAGTTCCAGAAGAGAATGGCGGCCTAGGTTTAGATTTATTATTTGCAACAGCAATAAGTCAAAGTCTTGGTTCCAGCATAGCAACACTTCCATTTATTGGTCCCTATGTTATGGCTCCAACTGCAATAAGGCATGGGGCTAGTGGAAAACAAAAAAATAACTTATTTGAAGGAATGTCTAATAATTCTATAAACTTTGGAATTGGATTCTCAGAATACTTTGGCTCGAGAAACTCTAGCGGTATAACTTTCTCAAAAAATAAAGTAAATGGTAAAACCTTATTTGTTTTAGATTCTGACTATGCTACTCATGTATTACTTTGTGATAACGCTGGTAAAATTGGAATTGTTTCTCTAGATTCAAAAGGCGTAGACACTATAGACTTAACAACTGTTGATAAGACAAGAACATATAAAGAAATGTGCTTTAATAATACTCCTATTGAAATATTAGAAGATACAAAAAATTCTACCAAAGCTATTGATAAATCTATTGATGCAGGCAGGATTGTTATATCAGCTGATTCAGTAGGAGCTTCCCAAACAATGATTGATAAAGCAGTTGAATATTCTAAAGAGAGAAAACAATTTAATAGAGTAATTGGGAGTTTTCAAGCTGTTAAGCATATGTGTGCAGAAATGACTGCTGAATTAGAGCCATGTTTTTCGCTTGTATGGCATGCAGCTCATAGCTTTGATAATGATGAAACAGATTCTAGATTAATGGCATGTCATGCAAAGTCACATATTTCTGAAGTATCAAAAATGGTCTCAAAAAAAGCTACCGAAGTTCATGGAGGAATGGGATTCACTGATCTGTTGGGCTTACACTACTGGTTCAAAAGAATAGGCCTTAATAGACATATTTTAGGATCACCTGAGATAGTTAGAAAAGAAGCTGCAAAAGTGCAAGGATTATAGGATATATGAAATATTTATATTTCTTAATCTTTATTTTTACAATTAATGTTTCAGCTTATGATTATGAGCCAATTGAGTTGAGCGAAAATAAAAAAGATTTAAGTAAAGAGATATATTTAAAATTAGAGAAGGGTCACTTCGTTAAAAATAAAGATAAAACCAATTTTAATGAAAGATATATTAAAGCAGTATTAAAAAAACTAGATAAGAATAAAAATTATTTCACTGCTGATGAAGTAAATAAATTTTTAGAGCAATCAAAATTGAAAGGTGATGGAGATTTTGATATTGAGCTAGCATATGACTTAATAAATCTATATTTTGAAAAAATAATAAAATTTTCTAAATTTCAAATTGAGCTAGTGGAAAATGATAACTTCGATTTTAATAAGGATGAGTACTTAGATATTTTTTATGAAGATAATAAATGGGCTCTAGCGGGGAGTGACCTAGAAAAAATATGGCGATTAGAAACCAAAAATGATTTATTAATCGCAAAAACTTCAGATTCATCTAGCTCTAAACCTAATGAGGATTTAATAAAAAGATATAAAAATAGAATAAGAAGAATTGGTCAACAAAAAGAAGAAGATATCTTTTCATTAGCTATAAATACTTTAAGTAATTTATTTGATCCACATTCATCATATCTATCTCCAAGATCGGCCGAGGATTTTGACGTGAATATGAGTTTAAAGCTAAGTGGTATAGGAGCTTTACTTGGAGTTGAAGATGACTATACAAAAATAATTAGTATGGTTCCTGGTGGGCCTGCAGAAAAATCAGGGAAAATAAAACCGGAAGATAGAATTGCAAAAATAAGACAAGAAAATGCTGAAGAATTTGTGGACGTTGTTGGGTGGAGAATAGATGAAGTTGTTGATTTAATCAGAGGTGATATTGGCTCTAAAGTTGAAATAGAGTTTATTTCATTCAACTCCGAAACTGATTCTAGAAAATTAATTACTTTGGAAAGAGAAGAAATTAAATTAGAGGATAGAGCAGCAAAATCAAAAATAATTGATATAGATGATAATAAAATTGGAATTATAGACCTGCCATCCTTTTATATAGATTTTGATGGTTATCAAAAAAGAAATGAAGATTTCAGAAGCAGTAGTAAAGATGTAAAAAATATACTTGAAGTTTTCAATGCATCTGAAGTTGATGCCGTAATATTAGATTTAAGAAATAATGGAGGCGGTGCTTTAATTGAAGCTAATAAGATTATTGGTCTATTTGTTTCTTCTGGTCCTACTGTCCAAGTGAAACCAAAAAGAGGCTTCATTCAACCTTTGGGCAATAACGGAGATGTTCAAGTATGGAATAAGCCAGTAATTGTTCTAGTAAATAGATATTCTGCATCAGCATCAGAAATAGTTGCTGGAGCTCTCCAAGACTATCGAAGAGGAATAGTGGTAGGCCAAAGAACATTTGGTAAAGGCACAGTTCAAAGCCTAGAAAATCTTTCTGAAGGACAGATTAAAATTACTGAATCAAAATACTATAGAGTTAATGGAATGAGCACTCAAAATAAAGGCGTGGTTCCCGATATAGAGCTGCCTACTACTTGGGATATTAATACTGTTGGTGAGAGCTCATACCCTACAGCTCTTGCATGGGATGAAATAAGACCTTATAGACATAAAAAATTTAAGATGAATTATGAATTAATTAGTGCGGTAATAATGGAATTTGAATATAGATTAAGCGAAGAACCAAACCTAAACTACCTTAAAAAAGTTAGAAATAGATATGACCTTAACAAAGACAAAAAATTCTTAAGTTTGAATTTAGATGAAAGAAAAACACAAAAAGAATTACGAAAAAATTGGCTTCTTGAGATTGAAAATGAGAGAAGACTTGGATTAGATTTAAATATATTTATGTCTTATGACGAACTTGAAGAATATAATCAACAGGAAGATATTGATAATAACTCGATCAACCTCAAAAATGATTATCAATTAATAGAGTCAACAAACATCATGAATGATTTCTTAAACTTAAGTAAAAAAACTATGCTATCTTCTCTAAAATAAATATGAAAGTGGTATCTTTTAACATCAATAGTATTCGTGCAAGACCTCATCAAATTGAACACTTGAGAGACACTATTGATCCTGATGTTATCGGGCTCCAGGAGACCAAAGTAAATGATCCAGATTTCCCTTTAGAGGTGATTAATGATATTGGCTATCATGTTGAATATCATGGTCAAAAAGGTCACTATGGGGTAGCTATCCTAAGCAAATCGAAACCACTAAGTACCGTAAAAGGATTTAAAAATGATACTGAAGATGATCAAAAAAGGTTTATTCAATCAACTTTTAAATACGGTAATGATGAATTGGTAATTATGAATGGTTATTTTCCTCAGGGGGAAAATATAAAGCATGAAACAAAATTTCCTAAAAAGATTAAATATTATCAAGATCTTAAAGATCATATAATTAATCTTAAGAAGAATTCTTCCAATCTTATTATTATGGGAGATTTTAATGTATCTCCTCAAGATATCGATATTGGTATAGGCGAAGAGAATGCAAAAAGATGGTTGAGGGAAGGTAAAACATCTTTTCAACCACAGGAAAGAGAAATGTGGAATAGCATAAAAGATTTAGGGTTTGTTGATACTTGGAGAATCATATATCCAAATGATTCAACAACATATTCTTGGTTTGATTATAGATCTAGAATGTTTGATCAAAATCCAAAGAGAGGATTAAGAATAGATCATATTATGTTGTCAGAAAACCTTAAAGATTCTATAAATGACGTTGGTATCGATCATGATACTCGCGCAATGGAAAAACCTTCTGACCATTGTCCTATATGGCTAGATCTTAATGAATGAGATAGTATTTAAAACACCAGCAAATTCAAAAGAATATAAAGAATATGATTTATTTAGATGGGAGATTCTTCGAAAACCAATTGGAAAAGATATAAACTCCCTTAAAGATGAATTTGAAGAATCAGCATTCCATTTAATAGGTGTTAAAAATAAAAAAATTATCGCATGCGGTAGACTACATTTTAATAATAAAGACGAAGCCCAGATTAGATATATGGCTGTCGCAAAAAATCTTCAAGGCAATGGTTTAGGGAAACAAGTTCTTAAATTGCTTGAGAAAAATGCTAAAAAAAATCATGCTAAAAGAATAGTTCTTAATGCTAGAGATCATGCTATAGATTTTTATAGAATTTCAGGATATAAAACTGTAAAGAAATATAATGGTTCAGATACTGGCATTCCTCATACCACGATGAAAAAAGATATATCTATCTTCTCAATCTAAAGAAATCTTTCAACAGCTTAGAACTCTCCTCTTTTAATAAACCATGTAGATATTTAGGTTTATGATTCAGTTCTTTTTTGTCAAAAAAATTATCTATTGAAATTAGACTTCCTGTTTTTGGCTCTGATGTTGCAAAGATTATAGAACTCATTCTTGCGTCTACTGCAGCTTTTGCACACATATGACATGGCTCCAGTGTTACATACATAGAGCATTCATTAAGTCTATAATTTTTAATGCTTCTTGATGCGTCCCTTATTGCATTTATTTCTGCATGTGAAGTCACGTCGTTATCAAAAATTACTTTATTTTTTCCTTCACCTATAATTTTTCCATTCCGAACTATAACGGCACCTACTGGAACTTCTCCCGCATCAAAAGATTCTCTAGCTAATTCAATGGCTCTTTCCATAAAAAGCTTATCCATAGATGAAAACATTTCTAATATAGACTTATTTCTTTAACTTGAAGATCAACATCAAAGTCTCTTCCATATCCTGCAAAACTAATATCTCTTATATTATTAGGACGGAGTTTTGCAGATACACCTGATTTTTTTTCAAAATCAGAAAAATTAATTTCAAATATCTTCCATTCAGAATTAACATTAAAGCTTGAACTATGATAAGCCCAAGGCGGCATCCTTAAACCTTGCATGGTTACATGAATTTCATATGCTTCATTGTTACCTTTTGCCATAAAACGAATACCTTTAATCTCTTTATCAACATTTTTTGGTCGATGTGCCATTCGTACAAATCCACCATTGTTTATTGTAGTTACATAACCTCTTAGGCTAAAAACACCATTATCAACATCTACCTCTAATTCTGATTTACCACCCATTACTTGATCAGTAACAACATACCAATTAGATGGATTATTTGAAATATTAGAATGTGCACTCATAGATAAGGTAAGAAATAAAAGCAATAGATTGTATTTAATATACATATTTAATCTAGGTGTGTATCTTTATCGGCCTCAAACCATGGCATAGAAACAACCAATGATTCTAAATCTCCATTTGGTGTTGCAACATAAAACCTTGTTTCTTCAGCAGCATAATCAATATCAACAATTGCCAATCCAATATTCTTTTTCAGTCTAGGTGAAAAAAATGCTCTTGAGACTCGACCAATTTTTTTATTATCAGAATCAATAACTGGCCAAAAATTCTCTGGGGCCTTTATGATTGGATCTCCCTCCAACTCTATGCCTACTAATTTTTCTGTTACTCCCTTTTCTTTAATAACTTTAAGAGCTTCCTTGCCAATGAAATCATTCTCCTGATCAAGATCAACAAGTCTACCCAGTCCAATTGTGAAGGGATTATGCTCTCTACCAAAATCACCCCCATAGGATAATAATCCACCTTCAATAGTTCTTATAATATTTGGCGCTATTACCCTTCCATTAAATTCCTCTGCGGCATCATTCACTAATTCAAAGAGCTGGTTTCCTAATTTTCTATCTTGTAAATATAATTCATAACTTAATTCACCACTCCAACCAGTTCTAGCTATCACCATTGGAATACCATTTAAATCTGTTTGCCTAGCTTTGTAATAACCCAAATCATCGTGCTCGCCATTAAAAAGTTTCTGGATAAGCCTGCCTGACTTAGGTCCGCTGATTTGTAATGGAGATACATCGGGTTCGTGAATAGTAACATCCATTCCAGAATTTATAGCTATGCCTTGCAACCATAAAATGACATCACCGTCACCTGGAGAAATCCAAAATTTTTCTTCTTCCAATCTTAATAAGCATGCATCATTTACTATTCCACCGTTAGTATCAGTTAATAAGATATATTTACATGATCCTATTGCACATTTCTCTAAATTTCTTGGCTGTACATAACATACAAATTTATGAGCATCAGGGCCATTAATTTCTATTTGCCTTTCAGCAGCAAAATCACCAAAAGTTACATCGTTAATTAGACTCTCATATTCTTTTTCTGGGCCAGAAAAACCAGTTGGTAGGTACATCTTATTATAAACTGTAAACCCTGTTACGCCGTACTTTAAATCTGATTCATAGTAAGGAGATTTTCTAATACGTGTTCCAATACCAATCATCAAAGGCAATTTTGATTCCGACATGAGTTCTCCTTATGGTTAATTTAATGCCATTTTAATCTGAAAATATCTAATGAGTAAATGCATTATTTCGTTATTTAGATTATTATCTATATAAGTTTATAGGGGTAGAAATGGGAAAAAAAAGATTCTTTGATGACAGGCTTAAATATCTGTCTTTTATCCAAAATACAAGTGAAAAAAAAGCTATTTCACAAAAACTCTATCCTCATATTGCAGGCCTTTCACAAAATAAATCTTATCTGAGAATACTTGATGCAGGCACAGGGGATGGAACAATAAAATCAAATGTTATAAAAAGCTTTCATCGATATCATCCATACACCTCACTTCTTATTACTGGTAAAGAGATAAGTTATGAAGACTTAAAAAATACTTTAGAAAAAATGCCTGATAGGTTTGTTGAGCACCCTAACCTAATGGTTACCATGACAAATGTTAAATTTGCTGAATTGGGGTTAATTGAGAACTCAGCAAAAGTTAAAAATAAAAAAGTTAAAGAATTTAATATGATTCTAAAGAGCGATAATTCATTTGATTTCCATTCACAAATTACTGGGAATGTTCTTGGAAATTTTATTAAGAAAAATTGGGGTATAGAAATAGATGGGAAAAGCAGGACATCCTACTCAAACCCTTGCATAGTTCGAGTTTATAGAGAAGATCATCAAAAACATTTTAAACAGTTTATAAAAAATGATTATAAAAATAATAACTATGATCTAATTATTGCTTCACAAGCATATAGAGCAGCAGCATCAGTAGCTGTTAAAGTTAATAATGTTATTGGTCCTTTGATGCGCTTGTTGAATAAATCTGGGAAACTTATAGTTACGCATTCATCTGGAGGCGAATCAATTCAGAATATTCTTAAGTTGGCATTTAAAAACAAAGAAGCTTTTCCTAATGATGCAAAGGATATTATTGACTATCTGAAGGATAATCCATTAGTTAAAGATAACAAATATAAATATGCAAAGCCATTGAGCTATTTTTTTAATTTTAAAAAGGCGCCTGATCAAACTGTAACAGAATTATTTGGACATAATACTGATGCAAAATGGGCAAATATTCTTTACGTTGGACAAATCCCAGACAAAGATATACAGTCTCTAGAAAAAAATAGTAGATTACACAATAAAGTTAAAAAAGCTATAGATAATGCTGGTGAAATACAATTTAAAAACGAAATTTTTAGTATTACAAAAATAAGATAATGAAAATTTTAATAATGGGACTTCCAGGAAGCGGTAAAACATATCTAGCAAAAAGAATGCAGCCCCTTCTTAATGCTGCTTGGTATAACGCAGATATTGTAAGAGAAATGGCAAATGATTGGGATTTTTCACCACAAGGTAGAATTAGGCAGAGCCTTAGAATGAAAAATCTAGCTGACTTCGAAAAAAAACATGGAAGAATTGTTATTTGTGATTTTGTCTGTCCTACAAAAGAAACTAAAACAAACTTTAATCCTGATGTCACTATATGGATGAATACAATCGAATCAGGTAGATATGAGGATACTAATAAAATGTTTGAAGAGCCTTTAGGTGCAGACTATAGAATTACTGAAATGAATGATGAAAATCATAAAATATTAGCAAAAGAGATTTTAAAAAATGTTTGATTGGAAAAAACCTACAGTTCAAATGCTTGGAAGATGGCAACCTTGGCATAAGGGGCATCAGGAACTTTTTAAAAGATGTGTAGAAAAAACTGGTCAAGTTATTATCCAAGTTAGAGATGTTCAAGGTTCATCTGGAGGTGATGGGCAAGAAGATAACCCTTTCTGCTGGGATGATGTTTGCAAAAATATTGAAGAAAATCTTTTAAATGATGGTTACAAAAGAGGTTTGGAATATGAAATAATGCTTGTTCCAAATATAACTAATATAACCTATGGCAGAGGGGTTGGTTATATATTTGAAGAAGAAACTTTTGATGAAAAGATATCATCAATAAGCGCTACAAAAATAAGAGCAGAGCTAAGAGAAAAAGGCGACTTATAAATTATTCAATCTTAAATGTAAGTCCTGCATTTGCTTCAAGTCTTCTTATTAATTTTGTGCCTAATGATGAAGCTGGTGTATAGATTCCCCCTTCTAAATCTGGCACATCTTTTATTAAACAGATAGCACTTTCTGTAATCATTTTAGAAGTTGATCCATAACCTGGATCCATATCTCCAGTAACAGAAATCTTGATAATCTCTTCATCTACATCAGCACAAAACAAAATATCATAGTTTCCATTTTCTCTTTTTTCCCTTGAAGGCCCCTCTCCTGGCTTTGGCGCATCATCGCCAGCAATAGGGTTTGTGTCTGCAATCATATCGGCAATAGCTTTACCTTCGTCACCTGGTCCAGAAATCCACATTTCGTTGTACATAAAAGACTCTCCATATTTATGGCCCATTAATGCATTAGATCGATGAATATTTTTTGTATTTATTGGAGCCATAAAAAATGGTGCCACCCATGTTTGTAAATCTTCATCATACTTTGGTTTTGTATCATCTTCTTGTTGTATTCCTTGAAATCCTTCACACAAAGCATGAGGATTAATTAGCACATTCAAGAGTTCTGGATTTTGGCTTAAAGATGCCATGGTAGCTTTCATGGATGCTGCAGTGCCACCAGAAAATTCACCATTCATAGCCCTAACTCTTCCTCTAACAGATGGAGCATATCTACTAAGTTTTTCCATCGTTTTTTCTTGAACAAAAAGAACCCCTAGATCAAATGGGATACTATCAAAACCACAAGAGAATATAACTCTTGCTCCAGATTTTGATGCATCATCAGAGCATTCATTGATTATTTTATGCATCCATCCAGGCTCGCCACATAAATCAACATAGTCAGTCCCAGAAGATATACATGTTCTAATAATTTTATCTCCATACAATTGATATGGCCCTACAGTAGTTAAAACGCATTTTGTATTTTCAACCAATGCATCAATTGAAGATTGATCTTCACTATCTACTTCAAAAATTCCAACTTTGTCTGGAAGATTGAGTTTGTCTTTTAGATCATTTAGTTTATTAAGATTTCTTCCTGCGATTGCCCATGAAATTTCATCATCAGAATATTTTTTTAAAGCATATTCAACTACAAGTTTGCCTGTAAATCCGGTTGCCCCATAAATCACAAAATCAAAATTATTCATATTTCATTTATCCTATATAAAAAAGTTTGAGAAGATTATAATATAAAAAAAATATATATATTTGATTAATAAAATGTTCAAAAAAATTAAAGAATTTTTCAGAGTAGTTGGTGAATTAAAATACATAATTCCTCTTTTAAAATATAAATGGCCAGACCCAGATGATAATGCATCTCTAGCACATACATTTCAGAAAACTACTGATGAATATGGATCAAATGATTTTATGTACTTTGAGGATGAGAAATGGACATACTCTGAAACTAATGAAGCTGCGAATATTCTTGCAAACAGATTAGTAAATGATGGTATTGGTCATAGTGACCGCGTGGTTTTATTTATGGAAAATAGGCCAAATTATGTTATTAGCTTGCTAGCATTAAATAAAATTGGAGCTATAGGAGTATTGATTAATACCAGTCTTACAGGTGCGCCTTTGATTCATTGTATCAATTCATCAGACTCAAAAAAATGTATCGTTGGTGATGAGTTATCAGATCCTTTAGAGGGTGTGCTTGATGAAATTAATATAAAAAACAAAGAAGATATCTATTGGGTTAAAGATGTTGGTGGTGAATGTCCTGATTGGGCTTCTGATTTAGATGTTTTACTTGATAGTTCCAAAAAAGATAACCTTCAAGAAACAAATCTAGTAACTGCGAAAGATACTGCATTCTTCATATTTACATCTGGAACAACAGGTGTTCCTAAAGCAGCATTATTTCCTAATACAAAAATTATAGCTGCATCAACTAACATTACTAGAGCTGGGTATAGATTAAATCATGATGATTGTATGTATAACTGTCTGCCCTTGTATCATTCAACTGGTTTAATGTTAGGTCTATGCGCATGTGTTCATGTCGGAGCTTCAACTTTTATTAGAAGGAAGTTTTCTGCTTCATCCTTTTGGAAAGAAGCTCAACAATTTAATACAACTGCATTTGTATATGTAGGTGAGCTATGTAGATATCTTAGTTTTCAAGATCCTTGCGATGAAGAGATCAATAATCCAATTTCTAAGATGGTAGGTAATGGTTTAAGACCTGACCTTTGGGACTGTTTCAGAAATAGGTTCAGTGTGGATAGAATATGTGAAATTTATGGAGCCAGCGAAGGAAATGGAATGTTCATGAATTTATTAAATAAAGATCAAACTATAGGCATGACAAATGTTGAGTTGGCATTGCTTAAATATGATGTTGCAGAGGATAAATTAGAAACTGATGAAAATGGTTCATACATTGAAGTTGCAGAACACGAACCTGGTTTGGCATTGGTAAAAATTGGTCCTAACGCTGTATACAATGGATATACTGATAAGAAAGCAAGTGAAGAAAAAGTAATCAAAGATGTCTTTGAGGAAGGTGACAGGTGGTTTAATACAGGCGACCTAATTAAATCAATGGACGTTGGATTTTCACTGGGCAGAAAACATTATCAATTTGTAGATAGAGTTGGTGATACTTTTAGATGGAAGTCTGAGAATGTTTCTACAAACGAGGTAGCAGAGATACTTAATTCTTTTCATCAAGTTAACATGGCTAATGTCTTTGGAGTTAAAGTTCCTCAAAGCGAAGGGAGAGCTGGAATGGTTGCGTTTAATTGTGATCTAAATGAATTTGAATGGGATAATTTTTCTAAATTTGTATCAGAAAGTCTACCTAGTTATGCTCAACCAGTTTTTATAAGAATAATTGAAGAACTAGAAACAACAGGAACGTTTAAATTAAAGAAAAATGACTTGAGGGAAGAGGCCTATCATCTTGACAAGGTCAATGAAGATAAAATTTTTATTAAAAAACCAGGAGAAAGTTTATATATTCTTCTAGATGATGAGTACTATAAAGTCATACAAGAAGGTAAAGCTGGGTTCTAGTTTTACTTAATATCGCTATCTATTAAAACAGCTATTAATAAGGCTGGTTCAGTGCCATTGTTCACCCAAGCATGATTTGTTCCTCTTTGAACAACAACATCGAAGGGTTTTAAATCAACATCCTCTTCATCAAGAATTAGAGTTACATCTCCTTTAAGAAGAATAATATAATCAATAGTCTCTGTTTTGTGCATGGCCGGATGTTTTGAAGTATCAACCCTGTGATGGGCTGCGCCTATTTTTTTAAAAGCATCTGCTGCTATTTCTTGCATCATTTCATCTGGAACCCCTTCTGGAAGAGGATTAATCTGAAAATATCTAAATTTTGTTCCTCCAATTGGAGGCGATAAGATAATATCTTCATCTGCTCTATCAACATCATCAGTAGAGATAATGTTATTGCCATCTGTATTCCAAAGCTCAAAAAGCCCTCCTACATCTTCTCCTATAGATCTTGCCGGAGGCCCATCTAGAGTTATAACTGATCTCCCTTCTTCATTATGTCCTGTTACTATTCTTCTCATGCATATCTCCTATTTCTTTTATAGTTTTTTTTATTTTTTTTGCCCTTAAGCTGATATCTATATCATGCCATCCAAGTTTTTTATTACTTTTTAAAAGTGCTATTTTGTCACTTGCTTCAAAATCTGAATTCTCCATAAAATCTATGGCCTCTTTTGCTCCGTATCTATCATTGCAAATTAGGACCATGTCACATCCAGCTTTTAAAGATTTTTCTACTTTCTTGCAGCATAAATCATCGCCAGCTCCTGACATTGTTAAGTCATCGCTAAATACTAAACCTTTATAATCTATATCATCTCTTAGGATATCTTTAAGCCAGCGCTCAGAAAAGCTTGGTATTTTATTATCAATTTTAGGATATAGGATATGGGCACACATCACAGCATCAAGTTTTTTACCTAACTCCTTATAAGGAAAAATATCTTCTAAATACAACTCATGCAGATCTCTATTATCAACTGGTAATTCTATATGACTATCTTCTAGTACTGCCCCATGTCCTGGAAAGTGCTTTCCTGTAGACTTCATGCCTGCCTCATGCATTCCATCAATATAATTTGAAGCATAATCAAATACTTCAATTTTTTTATTGGAAAAGGATCTGTCTCCAATTACAGTTGAATTATTTTTATTAACATCGAGAACTGGTGCAAAATTAATATCAATGCCTGCAGCAATTAATTCGGTGGAAGCTAGCCATCCTATATCTTTAAAAATTGAAGAATTGTTATTATTTCTTACAAAATTAGATATTTCTTGCATTGATGGAATTTTAGTAAATTCACTATCAAATCTCTGAACTCTCCCGCCCTCATGATCTACAGCAAAAATAATATCTTCTTTAATGCTTTTTATCTCATTTATAAGATTTTTAATCTGCTCAAAGGATTTAAAATTTCTAGAAAAGAAAATTATTCCTCCAACATGATTGCTAGAAATTACATTTTTATCTTCTTCAGACAATGACTTGCCTTCAATATCAAGCATAAGCCTGCCATACTCTTTTGTCATATTTTAATCATATCAAAGAAATATGATTCAAGTTATGCTTGAATAACATTGAAATAAATTATGTTAATAATATAAGATAAATTATGGCTAAAAGAGCATTAATTACTGGTTTTTCATCCGGAATAGGTCTCGCCTATTCAAAATATCTTGTAAATGAGGGTTGGAACTTAGATCTTGTATCTAAAAATGAAGATAGGTCAAAAAAATCTGAAATAATTTTAAATTACAAGCATGCGAATTTCTATAATGCTGATTTATCTAAAAAGGAATCAATTGCAAATATTGTTACTAATTTTAAAACTCCAGATTTAATCATTGCTAATGCGGGCATAGCAATCAACGGAGCAATAGGCAAATTAAGTGATATAGAAAAGAATGAGGCATATTACCTAATGTGTGGTGGCGTAATTGACTTAATTGAAGGATTTATACCAAGAATGATTGAAAAAGGATCCGGAAGAATTGTTATCATTTCAAGTATTGGAGCTATTACAGCAATGCCAAAATCCTCTATATATTCAAGCATTAAATCGGGCATCTATGCATATGGAAAATCAATCTCAGCTGAGTTAAAAAATAAAGGAATTAGTGTAACAGTTAGTTTACCAGGATATGTAAGAACACCTGCGCATAAAAAAGCTGGTTTAGATCATTTGGAGAATAAAGTTCCAAAATGGATGTGGGTGAGTGCTGAAACAGTTGTTAAAGAGACTGAAAATGCATCAAGAGCTGGCAAGGCAGAAATAATCCCTGGAATAGTCTACAGAATTACAAAACCTTTTTTAAAGTTTCAATCTGCTATAAGAATTTGGCAATCAATAACCAAAAGAAATCAGTAGTCTATAAGTGTTTGAATTGCGTAATTTCGTTGTTTTATTAATCTGCTTCCACCAAGTTCGGGCAAGTCAATAATACCTAAAATTAATATATCTGAATTTTTAACACCAAAGTTTTCAGTAAATAATTCAGCACAAGCTATAGCCGTTCCACCTGTTGCCACTAAATCATCAACTATTACAATTTTTTGATTATCTTTAATATCGGTATTCTTTTGAATTTCTATTGAGGTGCTTCCATATTCAAGATCAAAGCTTTTTTTATAAGTTTCATTTGGAAGCTTTCCTGGCTTCCTCGCCAAAATAAATGGAAGATGTAAATCTCTTGCAATTGTTCCTGCAAAGATAAACCCCCTGCTCTCAATGCTTGCCACTAAATCAGCACCAAAATCTTTTGTAATCTTTGTCAGCTCATCGCATGTCTTAACAAAAGCTTTTGGTGTTTCAATTAAGCTTGTAATATCTTTAAACTCTATTCCGTCAATTGGAAAGTTATCTACTGTTCTAATGTATTTTTTTAGATCTAATGGGTCTTTACTCATTATTTATCACTCCATTTGGGATCTCGTTTTTCTAAAAAGGAATTTATTCCTTCTTTAGCATCATCTTTTAATGTATTTTCAGCCATAACCTTAGAGGTATATTCATAAGCATCGGATAAGCTTAAATTATGCTGTTTATAAAAAGCTTTTTTCCCTATTTCAACAACCTGTATTGGTTTGTTTGCAATTTTTTTAGCTAAATCCATTACTGATTCTGTTAATTGTTCATCAGGGACCTCATCATTAATTAATGATATTCTTTTAGCTTCCTTTGCATTAATCATATCCCCAGTTAATAGCATTTTCATGGCTTCTTTTTTATTTACATTTCTTGATAAGGCAACCATTGGGGTTGAGCAAAATAATCCAATATTTACTCCTGGTGTTGCAAATTTAGAAGAACTAGATGAAATTGCAAGGTCACAACTTGCGACTAGCTGACAACCAGCAGCAGTAGCAATCCCATTGACTTCAGCAATTACTGGCTTCGGACAATTTACTACCATCTGCATTAATGACGAACATAAATTAAAAAGATCTAAGAAATATGATGCCCCATCATCATCACTTTCTCTTGCATCAGTAATTTCTTTAAGATTATGTCCAGAACAAAAAACATTACCTGTTGCAGCAATAACAATTACTTTTATAGAATTATCTTTGGAAGCCTGCTCTAAAGATTCTGAAAGTTTTGCCATCAAAGATTCTGATAAAGCATTTTTATTTTTTTGATCATCTAATGTGAGTCTAAGGATTCCATTAGCATCTTTTTCTTTTAAAATAATATTATTTATATTTTGTAACATTGGCATATTATCCATTTAAAAACATCAAATTAAAAATTTAATCTTGAAGAACTTTTTTAGGGCACTCATCCATAACTACTTTCAACCCCGCGTTATTTGCTAGTGCGTATGACTCTTCATCTACAATACCTTCTTGCAACCATAAAATATCTGCATTTATTTTTATAGCATCTTTAGCAATGTCTAATACAAAATTTTTTGCTCTAAATACGTCCACCATATCAATTTTTTCTTCAATTTTTTTCATACTAGAATAACATTTTCTTCCTAAAATATTTATCTCATTTGGATTGACTGGAAAGATCTCATATCCATAATCAATAAGAAATTTCATAACTTTAAAACTATCTTTTTCCGGATTTGAGCTAGCTCCAACAATAGCTATAGTATTAACATTAATTAGTATATTTTTTAAATTATTCATAAATTTTATTTATGAGGATTTACAAGATATTTCTTTCCAGTAGCCTGTTTTGCATAAGATTTTATAATATCTGGTTCAAGCATCTCTTCAAAAGAAATCTCTTGCGCATAACTACTAGCAAAAGTTGTTTTAATCTCTTTTGCTACCCTTTCCCTCATTTGTTGAAATTTTTCCATTCCAATTCTTCCAATCATTGGAGTTAATAACCAGCCTCCAAGACCCCAAGACATACCATAAGATCTTTTAAGAATAGTTGGGGATTGATCAAGTCCGCCGTAGATATAAACTTGTTTATAGGTATCTGAACCATATCTACTATATTCTTTAGCGGTCTTGTTTGCTGCTATCTCCATGGCTGATAGTATTTGTCCAGGAAGCTCACCATTATTACCGCCGCCTGTAGCATCAAAACCTAGTGTTGCTCCTGTTGTTACTAGAGCAGAGACAAGATCATCCATAAAGTTTTCATCGCTAGTGTTACATACATGTTCTGCTCCCAAACTTTTTAGTAATTCTACATGTTCAGCCTTCCTTACAATGTTTACTAAAGGCACTCCGTCGTCTTTGCATATTTTTACTAACATTTGACCCAAATTAGAAGCTGCAGCTGTATGAACTATAGCTGTATGGTTTTCTAATTTCATGGTTTCTATAAAAGAAAGTGCTGTAAGAGGGTTTACAAAAGATGAGGCTGCTTCAGAAGAAGACGTTCCTTCATTCATAACCAAACAATTGGCAGCTGGAACACATCTATATTGAGAATACATAGCCCCGCCAGCCAAACCAACAGTTCTACCGATCATATCTTTTACATTATCACCTGCGTCCACAACAACCCCTGCTCCCTCGTTACCAACTTGCATAGATTCATCTAATCTAGGCTTCATAGCACCCATCAATGCTGGGTGTATTTTTATTGTTGTAACGGTTTCATTTCCTGAGCCTGATTTGTTTATAGATGAAAGATCAGCAGCAAAACTTAATAAAAGACCAAGATCAGATGGGTTGATTGGAGCCGCTTCGACTTTTATTAAAACTTCATCTGCAGATGGTATAGGTTTTTCAACATTGGCAATTGAAATTTCTATATTGCCTTCATTTGTAACTTTTGATCGTATTTCTTTTGAATTATTCTCTTCCATTTTAATCTCCTTGTTTATAAATTTTTATCTGCATAAATCCAACTTCTTATTCCTGATTTTAATATTGCCTCTCTCCTTTCATAATTATCTACTTCATAATCATCTGCTTTCAATAATTCAGCTGAAGTAACTTTAAAAACAGTGCCTTTAACCTCATCTTTTTCATTGTTTGTAAAGAAAAGGATTGGATGAAATTTTTTATTACTTAATCTAAGAACATGTTTATCAGTAATCTCTAATTCTTTTATAATATATTTTTGAAGAACATCCTTGGATCCTTTTAGAATGCGTCCGAAATTTTCTAATTGAACATTTTTTTGTTGTAAGGTTCCATAAGAGAATAAGTATTCCATATTAACTTTATAGTCTTAAATA
>MDSW01131183.1_pt1 | contig 35363 bp, 30 predicted proteins | sample 811171 | NCBI WGS metagenome assembly MDSW01 (sample SAMN05326641, study PRJNA326480) | marine metagenome | isolation source: seawater | place: Atlantic Ocean: North West | collected 2012 | reverse complement strand
CAACACATGGGCACATTCTTTCAAATTGCCGACATCATGGGGGTCGCGGTGTTCGCGACATCCGGCGCGCTGGTGGCGAGCCGGAAAGAGATGGACCTGATCGGTTTCGGTCTGATGGCGAGTCTGACCGGCGTGGGCGGCGGCACGTTGCGCGATCTTTTGCTGGATCGGCCGGTGTTTTGGATCGCCGAGCCTGTTGCGATCTGGGTCTGTCTTTTAATCGCGTTCGTGGTTTTCTTTACCGCGCATATGGTTCAGCGCCGTTATCGGATCCTTTTATGGGCCGATGCCCTCGGGATATCCCTTTACGGCGTGATGGGGGCGGAACTTGCGCGGCTTTCAGGTACCGGGCCGCTGGTCGCCATCGTGATGGGGATGATGACGGCGACGTTCGGCGGCTTGTTGCGCGACGTGATCTGCGGCGAGACACCGTTGATCCTGAAGAAAGAGGTTTACGCCACCTGCGCCGCCCTGGCGGCGACGGTACACGTGGTCCTGACGCTCGCCGGGCTGCCGTTCGAGGTTTCCGCCTGCGCCGGGTTCGTGGCCGGGTTCACCGTGCGCGCATTCGGGATCGCCAAGGGCCAGTCGCTGCCGAGCTACAAGGCGCGCCCCGGGCGGGAGTATTGAAAACGATTGCCCCCTCATCTGTCTTCTCCCCCTAACGGGGGAGAAGGACTCTCGGCGACAGGCCGCAGCTACCCCTCTCCCACTTCAGGGGGAGAGGTTGGGTGAGGGGGTGAGCGTCTGGATCAGATCACCTCGTCGCCGCGATTGCCGGTTTCGCCGTAACGGTGCAGGGCCGGTTCTTTCGTGCCCTCGTAGAGCTTGTCGACGCCTTCGCGGATTTTCGCGTTCTCACGTTCGAAGAGCGAATTGCCCTCGAGGTCGCTGTCGGCGATGAAGGGGCCGAAGTTCTCGACCTCGACCATCCACATGGCTTGCGCGACACCCAGCTCGTCGAACCAGTGAACGTCACGGATGCCCTTGATGCCGCGGCCCAATAACGCGCCGGTGCCGTACCCCACCGTGGTGAGGTAGATCGCGCCGTTGGGAACGAAGTACTTTTTGTAGTCCGCCGACGACATCCCCCCCTTGCCGATGATGATTTTGGCCTTGGAGATACGGAACCAGTCCTCCAGCCATTTCGAGAACCGGAACGACGCCGTGCCCGTCATCGCGCCGACGTTGAAGGTGCCATCCGCTTTTCGTGCCGCGGCGGGCGAGCAATGAAAGTTGGCGTTCGAGATTTCGTGCAGGTGCGCAGGCAGTTGTTCGCCGTCCTCGATTACCCGTTTATAAACGCCTTCGCGTGCCGTGTAGACGACGCCGTTCAGGTAAACCACGGTGCCGATCTCGATGTCCTTCAGATCCTCGGTCGTGACCGGCAGGTTCAGACTGACTGTCTTAAGCTTTCCGCTTCCGGTTCCCATCCGACCGTCTCCCGTCTCATGTAAGGGGTGAACCAGTTCGGGTCGGTGCGATACTCGACCCGGCCATCGCCGTAGACGCGCGCAACGGCGCGCCGCGATGACAGGCAAAAGGCATGCACGCTCATCGGCATGCCGCCGGTGTGCGTGTAGCCGCATTCGATATGACAGTCGATGACCATCGACTTGCCGACGAAACCCATGGCCCCCATCCCGATGGAATTGCCGAGTTCCATCAGTTCAAGTTCCAGTTCCGCCGTGCGCGGATCGGGGTTGCGGTCGCCGACCGTCCGCAGGCACGCCGCCTGCTTGCCGAGCACCGAGCAGATATCCTTGGACCCGCCCAAGCCGACGCCGATGATGGCGGGCTGACACGCAAGGCCGCGCTTGCCGAAGGCCATCAGGCAATCCAGATAGAAACGCTTGATCCCCTCGATCCCGTCGCCGGGGAACAGCATCCGGTAATCGGTGCCGAACAGGCCACCCTTGTGTACTGTCGTCAGATCGATCCAGTCGCCGCCGGGCTCGAACGAGTATTCGATTTCGGGCGCGTTGAGGCCGACGTTGTTGTTGTGATCCGTCCGCCACAGCGGATGCACCCGGTTGGGGCGCAGCGGCACGCCGTCGGTAGCTTCGGCGGTGGCACCGCGAAGCGCTTCCTCGAGCGCGACGGGACCGCCTTCGAGGGTCGCCTCGTTGCCCATCTTCACGTACCAGCGCGGCACGCCCGTATCGGCGCACATCGCGCGGCGGTCTTCCTTGGCGGCTTCGTAGTTTTCCAGCATGGCATGAAGCACGAACGACGAAAGATCACCGTCTTCGTTATCGGCGGCTTTTTTCAGTCCCGTCAGATAGTCGTCCGGGATTTCGATCGCCGCCTTGTCCATGAGCTCTCGCGCCGTCTTCTTGACGACGGACATCGGTATCATCTGGCTTCCTCCGTAGATACGCGGCGGACGATGCCGCCGTGTTCCCAAGGTAACAGACCGTTCGGCGGGGTGTCCAATCACGTAAGGGTCTAATTTGTCTCGGAATTTGCTAGACTGACGTCGGTTAAACGATATTTCGCGTCGAGACGCCGCTTGCCTGGGTATCGGGGGGCGCGTAGCGTCCAGCGAAATTCGGGTGAGGTTTCAAATGTTCCTGAGCGTGTTCGATCTGTTCAAAGTCGGTATCGGTCCGTCGAGTTCGCACACCGTCGGGCCGATGGTGGCCATGAACCGTTTCCTGGATGACCTGACGGCGTCCGGGAAAGCCGGCGACGTCGTGCGCGTGGTCGTCACGCTCTATGGGTCGCTGGCCTATACCGGGAAAGGGCACGGCACCGACCGCGCCGTCGTGCTGGGGCTTCTGGGCGAGAGACCGGACAGGATCGATCCCGCCGACGTGAACGAGCTTGTCGACGGGGTGATCGAGACGACGGCGTTGTCGCGCGGCCCGCTCAAGGGGCTCGATTTCGATTTCGGCCGCGACATCATCTTCGATTTCGACGCGCCGCTCGACGAGCACACCAACGGGATGCTCGTGACGGCGTATGACGCCAGCGGCAACCCGGTGGGCAGCGAAACCTATTTTTCGGTCGGCGGCGGTTTCGTCGTCACCAAGTCGGAATTCGCGGACTTCGCGTCGTCGGGGGGAGAGTATCCGGACGTCCCGTATCCGTTTCGGGACGCGGCCGAGATGCTGGAGATGGGTAAGGCCGCGAACAAGACCATCGCCGAGATGAAGTTCGAGAACGAGATTTCCCAGCATTCTGAAGCCGACGTCCGTGCGCGGCTCGACACCATATGGTCGGTGATGAAGGACTGCATGGACCGGGGCATCGCCACCGACGGTCAGTTACCGGGCGGCCTAAAGGTCAAACGCCGCGCCAGACAGATTTCCGACGCGTTGGAAGCGGACACCACACGGAACGTGAAATACGCGCATTCGGTGATGGACTGGATCAGCCTCTATGCCATCGCCGTCAACGAAGAAAACGCGGCCGGCGGGCGTATCGTCACGGCGCCGACCAACGGGGCGGCGGGGGTGATCCCGGCGACCATACGGTATTACCTCGAATTCTGCCCGGACGCGTCGGAGGACACGGTCGACGACTTCCTTCTGACGGCCGCGGCGATCGGCGGGATCATCAAGACCAAGGCCTCGATCTCGGGGGCCGAAGTGGGCTGTCAGGGCGAAGTCGGCTCGGCGGCGGCAATGGCGGCGGCAGGACTTTGCGCGGTTCTTGGCGGCACCAATGCGCAGATCGAGAACGCCGCCGAGATCGCGATCGAGCACCATCTGGGGATGACCTGCGATCCGGTCGGCGGGCTGGTGCAGGTGCCGTGCATCGAACGCAACGCGATGGGCGCGGTGAAGGCGGTCAACGCGGCGTCGTTGGCGCTCAGGGGCGATGGCACGCATTTCGTGCCGCTCGACAGCGCCATCGAGACGATGCGCCAGACCGGTGTCGACATGCTCTCGAAATACAAGGAAACCTCGCAGGGCGGGCTGGCCGTCAACGTCACGGAGTGTTGAAGCGCATCAGCGCGACTTGAACTCGATCAGCCGATCTTCGGACATCAGGAAATCGACAAACCGGAGATCGGCTTTCGACACGTCGTCGATGATTTTCTGGAAAAAGACGATCACGTCGCCGGTATTTGCGGTGCCGCGTTTGCGGCAGCTCTCCAACAGTCTGTGAAGTTCGGCAAGGATGTTCCGGTGATGGCGTGCGTGTTCCTCCAGCCTATCGTAACAGGCCTCTTCCATCAGCTTTTCCTCGCCTGCGAAGTGCTTTTCGAACTCGGTAATAATATCCAGAAACGCTTTTTCGAACTCGCCGACGGACGCCCGTTTGAATGACGATAGATAATCGTTCAGATACGCGATCAGCCCCTTATGTTCCTCGTCGATGGAGGAAATGCCGGTTTCGAAAGCGTCGGGTAGCTTCAAAGGACTAACGAAGTTCATAATTTCCCCCGCCAAGTCAATGTCTGCGTGAGATGACGAGTGTGAACAGAATTGCGCGGCTCCTGCAACTAAAGCTGGCAATGAATGGGAGAGGCACTAAACCTAATCAAAGGTTGCAAAGGTGTTGGGTGCAGTCCGGTACACGTTTTACGATACTTGAACGGGTTTAACGGCGAGGCTTACACTTGTCGGCGGGAGGAATGTCAATGACCATAGAAATCAAGAAGCTGACGCCGCACATCGGCGCCGAGGTTCTGGGTGCCAGGATTGGCCCGGATCTCACGGACGACGACTTCGCCGTCATCAAGCAGGCGTATCTGGATCACCTCGTGCTGGTTTTCCGTGATCAGGACATCAGCCCGCCCGACCAGATCGCCTACACGGAACGTTTCGGCGCGGTCGAGCCGCATCCGCTCCGCGCGCGGGCCGGGCATCCGGAATACGAGAACCTTCTGGTCCTGGAAAACAACGCCCAGCGCCGCGGCGCGCGCAACGACTTCTGGCATTCGGATATCACCTGCGTCGAGCGGCCGCCGTCGGCAACGTTCCTGCACGCCATCACGGTGCCGGAAGGGCGGGGCGATACGCTGATCTGCAACATGTATCGGGCGTGGGATGACCTCGACCCGGCGTTGAGGGAAGAGCTCGACAAGGCCCGGGCCGAACATTCGGGCGAGGCGATCCGCCGGCGCAACCTGGCCGCCGAGACTGACGGCAACCGCGAGATGACCGTGCCGCCGCCGGAAATGCACCCGGTGGTGCGGCGTCATCCGGAAACCGGCAGGCGGGCGCTGTTCGTGAACAAGTTCTTCACGACCCGGATCCTCGGACTATCGGAAGATGAGAACGCCGCCGTCATGGACGCCATCGAGGCCGTGGCGACCCGCGACGACAATATCTACAGACATAAGTGGCGCTCGGGCGATGCGCTGATGTGGGATAATCGCTGTACGATGCACTTCGCCGAGTACGACTACGCACCTGACGATCACCGGCTCATGCACCGCACCACCGCGGCAGGCGACCGCCCGGCGGCTTAGACCGCGACGGCCCCTCACCCTCCCACGCGCTGACGCGCGCGGGCCTTCCCTCTCCCAAGGGAGAGGGTGGCGAGCATCGCGAGCCGGGTGAGGGTGGATTACGTCTCCGCCCCGCCGTTGACCTGGATCAACTGGCCGTTGACGAAGGCGCCGTCGTCGGACGCCAGAAGCGCGACCATGGCGCCGATTTCCTCGTTCTTACCCAAACGCCCGACGGGGACGCGGCCGACCATGCTCTCGATGTGCTCTCGCATCTCGGGCTCGGACTCCTCGGGCGCGATCGGGCCCGGTGAGATGATGTTGGTGGTGATGCCCTGCTTGCCGAATTCCTTTGCCAGCGACTTGGTCAGTCCCCACGCCGCGTGTTTCGACACGCTGACCGGCGCGCGCCCGTTATAGCCGTGAATTGCGTTCATGCCGGCGAAGTTGATGATCCGGCCCCAGCCGGCCTCGATCATGCCGGGCAGGCAGAGTTTCGACAGACGCCGGGCGGCGTGAAAGTCGATATTCAGGATGCGCTCCCACTCGTCCTCGTCGGTTTCGAGAAACGGGCTGTTCGGCCGGACGGCAGCGTTATTGACCAGGATATCGACGCGGCCGAATTTTTCGAACGCGGTGGCGGCGATGTTGCCAAGATCATCCGGGTTGCCGATGTCGCCCATGACGACCAGGGCGTCGACGCCAAGCGCTTCGGCTTCCTTGGCGACCTTGTCGCAGTTCTCGCGGTTCGATGAGCCGTTGACGATTACGTTGATGCCGTTCTTCGCCAAAGCCAAAGCCGATGCGCGCCCGATGTTACGTCCCGAGCCCGTGATCAGGGCGGTGCGGCGTGTCTCTCCCATAATTTTCTTCTCCGTTGGTGTGCCATAGGTGGGGTATTGCTGCGATCAATAAACCATAGATGGGATGGCGGATAAATAACCGGGGTAGGGGGGGTTGTAAGTGCAGGGCAATTCCCCCTATCAAGCGGCGTTACGCTTTTTCGGAGGACCCTGCCATGAATGAACTTCGCAACATGGACGAATTGGAGGCGCTCGACCGGGCGCATTTTCTGCACGCGTCATCGGATGTGAAGGGCCATGCCACCGGCAAGACGCCGGTGCGCGTCATCGAATCGGGCAAGGGTGTCTACATCACCGACCGCGCCGGTAAGAGAAGCCTCGATGCGTTCGCCGGGCTTTACTGCGTGAACATCGGCTATGGCCGGACCGAAGTTGCCGACGCGATCGCCGAACAGGCCCACAAGCTCGCCTTTTATCACGCCTATGTCGGGCACGGCACCGAGAACTCGATCCGGCTTGCGGCCAAGATGGTCGAACTCGCACCGGATAACATGAGCCGGGTGTATTTCGGCTTGTCCGGGTCGGATGCCAACGAGACCAACGTCAAGTTGATCTGGTACATGAACAACATCCTGGGGCGGCCGGAGAAGAAGAAGATCATTTCCCGCGACCGCGGCTATCACGGGTCGGGCCTGATGACCGGCAGCCTCACGGGCCTGCCGCTGTTCCACATGGCGTTCGATCTGCCGCTGGACCGGGTGCTGCATACGAACTGCCCGCATTACTGGAAGTACGCGCCGGACGGCATGAGCGAAGAAGAGTTCTCCGATCATTGCGCCTTGCACCTGGAACAACTGATTCAGGACGAAGGCCCGGATACCGTCGCCGCCTTCATCGGTGAGCCGTTCATGGGGACGGGGGGCCTGATCCCGCCGCCCGCGGGGTACTGGCAGGCCATCCAGAAAGTGCTCGATAAGTACGACGTGATGCTGCTCGCCGACGAGGTCGTAACCGGTTTCGGCAGGTTGGGCTCGTGGTTCGGATCCGAGCATTATGACATGAAGCCCGATATCATCACGGTCGCCAAGGGCCTCACCAGCGCCTATGCACCGCTGTCGGGTTCGATCCTGAGCGAGAAGGTCTGCGGTATTCTTGACCAGGGCTCGGAAGACCTGGGGCCGCTCGGTCACGGCTGGACCTATTCGGCGCATCCCATCGGGGCGGCAGCGGGCATGGCGAATTTGAAGGTGATCGAAGACGACGACCTGATCGGGAACGTCAACAAGACCGGCGCCTATTTCCAGAAGACGCTTCGTGACGCCTTCGCCGATCACCCGATGGTGGGCGAGGTCCGGGGCGAGGGCCTTTTGGCCGCCATCGAGTTCGTCGCGGACAAAAAAACCAAAACGTTCTTCGATCCGGGCCTCAAGGTCGGTGCCAAGATGGCGGGCGCGGTATTGGAAAACGGCGTCATCGCGCGCGCCATGCCGCACGGCGACATCCTCGGTTTCGCGCCGCCGCTCTGCATCACCGAAGGCGAGGTCGACGAGATCGTCACTGCGGTCAAGAAGGCCCTGGATACCGTCCACGCGGACGTCTCCTGATCATTACCCCCTCACCTAACCTCTCCCCCTTAAAGGGGGAGAAAGATGATGACGGACAACGTCGCGACAGGGTCCCTCTTCCCCGCGAAAGTGGGGGAGAGGACAGGTGAGGGGGCTAGCTTATTCCGCGTAAGGCCCGAACTTCGGCAGGTCGCGTTTCCTGACCGGTTCCATCCCCGCGCCCTTGGGCAGGATGGCGTGGAAGTCGCGGTCGCGGTCGACGATGTAGATCGGCCGCTTCCAGCGCGAGAAGACGCGCCGCATGGTCGCCGAGTAATCCTTGAAGACGTCGAATTCGTCGGGCTTGTTCCTGAACAGGCGCTCATAGACGTCGTGGAATTCGGTGACGAATTCGGGCGTCACCTTCTTCATGTTGCTGATCACCCAGCAGCGGTCCTCGAACGTCCAGTACGTCGCCATCCCGATAAAGTCGCCGTCCCTGGTGATGTAGGGAAAGAACGGAAATGCGCGGCATGAAAGCGAGCGGTTGTCGCGTTCGCAGAACATCGCACCCTTGCATTCGCAGGCGACGCAATCGTCATGCAGCGACGCCACCAGTTCCTCGCCGTGTTCGTTGGGCGGACGGTACTTGCGCCACAGCTTGGAGCGCGAGCGCAGCAGTTTGTATTCGCTCTTGTCCATGATCGGGACGGCGTTTTCGATATCGCAGCACACAGGCGTGCCTTCGTTCAGATGGCGGCACTTTTCGCCGCAGTCGACCGGGACCACGTTGGCGGTGAAATCGTCGAAGATTTTTTTGTAGACTTTTTTCAATGATCGAACCCGTTCATGCGTAACAAGCGCACACCATAACAAATGGATGCGCGCGCGAAATCATCAAAGTTTTATGACTTATGGTCAGGCGAGCGCCTGGTCCGACATCGGGAAGCGGATATGTCGTTGTCCCTCGACCGGAGCCTTCAACCGTTGCGTCCAGTGCACCCCCGGCCAGCGGTACTCGGCAAGGCCCTTCTTGGGCCAGTAAACGGCGGTGTAGACGGTGCCGAAGCCGCGACCGAACGCGGTCGAATACAAGGGCGGCTTCTGGAATGCGCCGATGAAACGGTCGGCGGGTTCGTCGTGAAGGGTCAGGCGCTGCAACAGGAAACGCTCGCGCTCGACGGTCGCGGTCGCGCGTGCGTGGCGGTGCCATTCGACGCGCTCCTGGTGGTTCGTCGCGACACGCTGGTCGGTGACGATGGCTTTGCGGTCCGGGGACAGATAGACGGTGGCGTGGCGGCCCGTCTTGTCGACCACGGTGACGTTGTAGGTCATGTGGCACGGGATGCGGGTCAGCGCCTCGGTCGCGTCATTGACCGTGTCGCAGAATTCCATGATGTAGCGGAGGATGATCGGCACGCCGAACCCGTCGCCGACGATGGTCCGGCCGCCGAACGTGAGCGACACGGCAAGTCCCCGGTCGTTCATGCCGTCGACGAGGCCGAACAGGCCGTCGGCCATGCCCAGCACCCACCGGTCGTGCCAGCGCGAATGCAGGATCAACCCGTCGCAAAGGGCGGGGGCGTAATCGTAGTTGCGGACCAGCATCGGCTCGCTGCCGGGCCAGACGGCCTGCGAACAGCCAGACAGGTACGCGGGCGGGCAATAGAAGCTCAGGAACCGCGCCGACAGGTCGTCGCCGCCGGCCAGCTCGCAGAGCTTTTCGTACGTCGGCACCATTTCGGGCATGTATTGCTTAAAAGCCCGATAGCCCGCCAGATAGGTCTGGCGGGCCTCGATGCCGTCGGACAGAAACCAGCGCTGATACGCGGGCCAGAGCATGTCGAAACGGGACTGCCACTTCTCGCCCGGGGTCTTCTCGCTTAGGGTCTCAAAGACCAGATCCATAAACGATTCCTTGTTGCCGGGCAGTATCGTCATCCCCGCGATAGCGGGGATCCAGGGGCACCGGCACGTCATTTCTGGGTCTCCGCTTTCGCGGGGATGACGACGAGAGTTTATGTCTAGCGACAGCCCCCTCCAAGATCAAAGAATCTTGAACGCCGGGTCCGCAAACTCGACCGGCTGCGCTTTCGGCAGCGGCTTCGCCTTGTACTGGGACTTGATGCCTTCGATCCACTGCTTGGACCGCTTGGTCAGCCGGAACTTGTTGTCCATGGCCCGTCCGCGGGTGATCAGGATGCCCAGGTCGGCCCCTTCGTAGCGGTAATCGCCCTTGTCGGAGATGCGCAGGAAGAACGCCTCCGCCTCGCTCTCCACCGCACGGCGGTGATAGTCGAAGCGGTTGTAGGACACGCTGCCGTCCTTGTTCAGGCTCCAGATACCCGACTCGGGGGCTTCGGTGATGATGTCGACATTGTCTTCGGTGTGCTTGATGACCATCTGGCACCAGCTGTCGATGTTGTCGGCGTCTGCCCAGCGGTTGTTGAGCTCGTTGACGTCGATGTCGAACGGCACGCCTGAGAACTCGAGCAGGTGGAACAGGAACAGCGGCGCATCCGCGTGCGCGAAGGCCGCGTGGTTGGTCATCGAACTCGCACCCGTGACGCGCGGGTTGCACTCACCCAGATAAATGTTGCCGTCGTCCTGATCGATCAGGAAGTCGAGTTCGAAATAACCGCGATAGCCTTCCTTCACCAGCTGATTGCCGAACTGGAAGGTGTATTCGCGGGCTTTCTTGCGGATCTTCGGATCGAAGGCTTCGGGGAAGATTTCGTTCCCGCACCAGCCGCCGCGATAGGGCGTCAGCTCCTTGAAGCCGACAAGCTCGGTCATCAGCGGTCCGACGATGGTGCCCTTGGACGTGGCGCAGGCCTCGATCGCGGAACCGCGGCAATTGATGCGCTTCATCACCTTGATCTCGCCCTGACCGACGATGTCGTGCTCATGGCGGCGATAGTCTTTTTCGCTCTTGATGAAGAAGGTGGTGTGGCCGCTATCGCCGAAGGCCGACTGCAGCACCAGATCGTTGCCGAGCGGCTTGGCGAGCTTTTTCAGGTCGTCATAGCTGTTGATCACGCCGAGCGTGTTCGGCACGGAGGGCACGCCCGCCTTGTTGCCGATCCGCACGGTTTCGATCTTGTCGTCGATGGCTTCGCGCAGCGCCGCCTTGGGGAACCAGACTTCGATGCCCAGTTCCTTACACGTTTTCTCGACCCGCTCGTCGAACATCAGGAACACGGCCTTGGGCTTGCCGCCCTTGGACTTCACGTAGTCGATGACTTCCTTGTGCTCGAGCAGATAGGCGTTGATGTCCTCGATCGATTCGAATTCCGGATGCGGCGCCTCGGAAGGAACGAACACGTTCGGATGACGCCCGTCGTAGCAGTCGATGTAACACAGGTATTTGAAATTGCGGCACCACTCGTCGATCCCCAACAGGTTGAAGTTGGTCGCGCTGATGAAGAAGATCGGATCTTCGTTGCGGTGGAAGAACCGCCGGATTTCGGAGATATTCTTCAGCTTCTTGGGGCGCGGTTTGCGGGCGGCTGCCTTCTTCGCTGCGCTCTTCTTCGGTGCGGCCTTTTTCGCGGGTGCTTTCTTGGCAGCGGCCTTCTTTGCGGGCGCTTTCTTTTTGGTTGCGGCTTTCTTCTTCGTCGCCATGACAATCGTCTCCCTGTTTTCGTTTAAACGGCGGCGGGTCGAGCCGCCGCCAATTTCACTATTTGAGGCGCGCTTTCAGGGCGTCCTCGGTAAATACGCGCAAGCCCAGGTCCGGGCGGTAGCCGTGAATTTCCTTCACATCGAGCGCCTTGAAGAACCCGATGATCTCCCGCGAGATCACCTGCCCGGGCACCAGGATCGGGAAGCCCGGCGGGTAGGGGATGATGAACGTCGCGGACACGACCTCGCGTCCGGCATTCATCGCCTCGTCGATCCCGTCTTCGAGGGTGAGGTACTCGCAGGCGTCCTCGTCATAAGACAGGAAATACGCATCGCGCATTACGCCCTCGCGGGTATCGCCCTTGGGGTCGGGACGGAACGCATCGTGGAAGCGCGAGAAATCGGGCAGTGGCGGCAGCTCGTTCAGCAGGCCGTTGACCTTTTTATCGTGCGCCCTGCGTTCCGGCGCGTTCATGTCTTCAAGCGTTTCGTCCATCTCGTTGGCAATCTTGACCAGCACTTCGATCAGGTACGCGATCGAGCTTCGCGTGGTGCCGATGTTGGTCATGAACAGGACCGTGTTGCGGGACGTCTTGTTGATCTGGATGCCGTACTTATCCATCAATTCGGCGTTCTTGAAGGTGTCGCCGTCCATGCCGGTGCCGCCCACCAGAAGCGTGATGCGCGTCGCATCGAGCGCGAACTCGTCGCCCGCCCAGGCTTCCCAGATGTCGTTCCAACCCCGGTCGGGATCATAATAGCTCTCGATCCCCGACTGTCTGTATTCGGGCGGGATCATGTCGCCGACGGTCAGCACCTTGAAGAATTTCGACAGCAACGGGTGGGTGCGTATTTTCTGGCGCAACACCATGGCCATCTCGACCTGTTTCTGCACCAGTTCGAAGCCTTCGAGTTCGACCTGCCGGCGCCCGACGTCAAGCGACGCCAGGATCTGATAATTGGGCGAGGTGGACGTGTGCGTCATGAACGCTTCGTGGAAGGGTTCTTCGACCTTGGATGAGAAATCCTGATCGTGGACGTGGATCATCGAGCCCTGCCTGAGCGCGGTCAGCGTCTTATGCGTCGACTGCGTCGCGTATACGCGGACCCGCGCGGTGTCGGGGTCGGCCATCAGGCGCATGTCCAGCAGCTTCTCGATGTCGTCGCCGGCTTCCTCGCGTTCGGCCTTGTGCGCCTCGTAGGCGTCCCGATAGTCAGGATCCTTGAACTTTTCTCGCAGGTTGCTGGCCTGGTACATCGCCGTCCGCTGACGGTAGGTCGGGCCGAACCGGGCGAAGCCGAACCAGGCTTCGTCCCAAAGGAAGACCAGGTCCGGTTTGATGGCCAGGCATTCTTCCATCACGCGCTCGACGTTATAGACCAGCCCGTCGAAGGTGCAGTTGGTCAGCAACAGCATCCGCACCTTGTCCAGCTTGCCCGCCGCCTTGAGTTCCAGAAGCTCTTTCTTGATTTCACGGAGCGGCACGGCGCCATACATCGAATATTCACTGAGCGGATAGCTGTCCAGATACACAACGTGTGCACCGCCCAGTACCATGCCGTAGTGGTGCGACTTGTGGCAGTCGCGGTCGACCAGCACGATGTCGCCGGGTCTGACGACGGCCTGCACGACGATCTTGTTGCACGTCGACGTGCCGTTGGTGGCGAAGAACGTCTTGCGCGAGCCAAAGGCACGCGAGGTCAGTTCCTGCGCTTTCTTGAGCGGGCCGTGCGGCTCCAGAAGCGAGTCCAGCCCACCCGATGTCGCCGACGTTTCCGCGAGGAAGATGTTCATCCCGTAGAACTCGCCCATGTCACGGATCCAGTTGGATTTCGTGATCGACTTGCCGCGCGAGATCGGCAGCGCGTGGAACACCCCGGTCGGCTGCTTGGCGTAGTTCCTGAGCGCGGTGAAGAAGGGCGTCTGATACCGGTTGTCGACGCCCCGCAGAATGTTCATGTGCAGTTCCAGGAAATCTTCCTGGTTATAGAAAATCCGGCGGCATGAATCGCCGACCCGTCCGGCGACGTCCTCGACGCTCTGGTCGGTGACGAGATAGAGATCGAGTTCCGGGCGAATGCGGCCGATCACTTCGGCGAGCACGAGACCGTAGTCCTGCGGTTCAAGGTCCTCGGCGCTGTCGATGTGCGCCATCTTGAGATAGCGCGTCAGCACCGGCAGGTCGTTGATCGATTTGAAGCGGAAGCCGAAGCGGATGACCACAGCCTGAATGTTGTGGTTGAACAGAACGGCAATGATCGCGTCCTCGAAACTCGGCACGAAGACGGGCTCGTAGGTAAAGGCGTCTTCCTCGCGCCGCATGCCGGTCAGACCGTCACGCTGCTGGTTCTGCTGCGGGAAGGAAATATCGTCGACGAACAGGACTTCGAAATAGGGCCGGCGGCGATTGCGCTCTTCCAGCGTCTCCAGCTCTTCTTCGTCGAGGTATTCGTCCTCGCCGTTCAGACCCAGATTGACGTGCTTGCGGCGGTACGTGCCGCTCATCATCGCGCCGACGATCCGCGATACCGCGCGGCTCAGCGTGCGGATGTCCTTGGTGTCCAGCAGGTGATAGAGCTGCCTGAAGTCGTGGTGGCCCGGAAACGCCCAATAGGTTTCGAACGCCGCAAGCTCGTCCAGATACGCTCTCGCCTGGGCGTAGTCGTCCGGCCGCTCCCGGCCTTCGGCGAGGCGCAGCACGATGTTCTTGAGCTTGTTCCACGTATCGACGCGGAACTGGGTGGCGTTGTAATAGCGGCCTAGCGATACGCCCTTAGCTTTCGCTCCCTCGTCCGGCATTTTTAAACTCCCTGTTCTTCATTGTTTTATGCGTCTTTCGCGCTTTTATGGGTGTCGAGCACCGTAATGTTGCTATAGCCCCGGTGGCCGTTCACGTCGGCGGGGCGGGGGACGTTCAGTCCCTCCTGCGAGCCCTGATGCGGCATTTCCAGCGCGCCCAGGCTGTAAAGATAGCTGGTATCGGCGACGGTTGGGTCATAAACCCCGAAATAGGCGTTTCGGTCGCGGAAACTCTTCAAAGTCTGCCCCAAACCCCTGAGGCCCACGGCGCGCTGGCGGCGCACGAGTTCCATATCGACCTCGACCGGGATCACTTCTTCCTGGCCGGCGGCCTGATAGAGGATCGTGCCCGACGGATCGACGACGCAAGAGCGCCCGGTCCCGCCCGGGCCGAGGCCGTTGATATCGAAGACATAGGTCTGGAACATCGCCGCGGTCGAGCGCGCGATGGACAGCTCGATGTCGCGGTCAATGGTCCCCGTCAGGACCGGGTGCAGAAGCACCTCCGCGCCCATGGAGACCAGCGTGCGCGTGGTTTCCGGGAACCAGATGTCGTAGCAGATCGAAACCCCGAAGCGGCCGATTTCCGGCACGTCGAAGACGCAAAATTCGGTGCCACCCTCGACGCCCGCCTCGTACGGCTGGAACGGGAACATCTTGGCGTAGCGGCCGACGGTTTCGCCCTGCGGATTGATGACGTAAGCGACGTTCTGAAGGCCGACTTCCGTGCGTTCGAACATCGAACCCGGCAGCAGCCAGATATTGTGGCGGCGTGCGGCTTCGCGGAATACGTCCAGCGCCCCTTCGGTGCTTTCGGGATGATTGCCGGTCAGCGGGCCATAGGGGGCCAGCTCGCTGAAAACGATCATCTGAACCCAGGGAAAGCGCGCCATGACGTGATCGATGCGATGCGACATCGCAGTCACGTTCTCGTGGCTGGCCGAAACGTGCATCTGCACACCGGCAATCGCGAAGGGGGTCATTTAGGTCGGACCTCTTTGGTTAATTCGCAATACGTTACAATCGTCGCTTGCGAGCGTGTTCTGGTCAAGGTCTGCCCGGCGGCGGCGTGTTCCGCGACCGCCGGGCGAAGCCTTATTCGGCGGCGACCGCGCTGGCGCCCATCTCGGCGAGGCAGTTCTCGATGATGTCGAGACCCTCGTCGATGACGGCGTCCGATGCGGTCAACGGCACCAGGATCCGGATCGTATTGGCGTACACGCCGCACGACAGCAGGATCAGGCCTCTTTCCAGCGCCTTGGCGCAGAGCGCCTTGGTGGCGTCGGCATCGGGCGTATCGGTGCCTTTTTCAGTTACCATCTCGAACGCGACCATGGCGCCCAGGCCGCGGACGTCACCGATCGGGTGCACGTCGGTGCGGTCCTTGATGCGGTTCACGCGTTCGATGATGCGCTGGCCGATGATGTTGGCGCGGCCCAGCAGTTGTTCTTCCTCGATCACCTTGATGACGCCCAGCGCGGCGGCGCAGCCGATCGGGCTGCCGCCATAGGTGCCGCCGAGGCCGCCTGGCGCCGGGGCGTCCATGATCTCGGCCTTGCCGACGACGCCGGCCAGCGGGAAACCGCCGGCGAGCGACTTGGCGGTGGTGATCATGTCCGGCTCGATGCCCCAGTGTTCGGACGCGAACAGACGGCCCGTGCGGGCGAACCCGGTCTGCACTTCGTCGGCGATCAGGCAGATGCCGTGTTCGTCGCAGACGCGGCGCAGTTCCTTGATCAGTTCGATGGGGGCGATGTAGAAGCCGCCTTCGCCCTGGACCGGCTCGATGATGATGGCCGCGACCTGTTCGGGCTCAAGGTCGGCCTTGAACAGGCGGTGCAGCGCTTCGATGGAATCCTGAACCGAGACACCGTGCATCGGCATCGGGAACGGCAGGTGATGAATGCCGGCCGGCATCGGGCCGAAACCGCGCTTGTAGGGATCGACCTTACCGGTGAGCCCCATGGTCATCATGGTGCGGCCGTGGAACCCGCCGGAGAACGCGACGACGCCCGGGCGGCCCGTATGGGCGCGCGCGATCTTGACCGCGTTTTCGACGGCTTCGGCGCCGGTGGTGACGAACAGGGTCTTCTTGGGCGTATCGCCCGGCGCCAGTTCGTTCAGCTTTTCGGCAAGTTCGACATAGGGCTCGTAGGGGACGACCTGATACGCCGTGTGGGTGAATCGCTCGAGCTGCTTCTGGACGGCGGCCATCACGGTCGGGTTACGGTGACCGGTGTTGAGAACGGCAATGCCGCCCGCGAAATCCACGTAGCGCTTGCCTTCGACGTCCCACAGTTCCGCGTTCTCGGCGCGGTCGGCGTAAATGCCGGTGGCGACACCAACGCCCCGGGGCGTGGCCGCCTGACGACGTTCGTTGAGCGATTTGTTATCAGTCATTTCTTTCGAGTCCCTGCATAAATTGGACAAACCTCAGAGTTGAAAAGGGCGGCCGATCGGCCGCCCCCTTCCGATTTCAGCGTTAGGCCGCTGCGATTTCGCCCTCGGTGTGGGCGGCGTCGGCGGTCGGGTACGGCTGTTCTTCGCGTTGAGCCTGCGGCTCGTAGATCGAGAAACCTTCGGCCAGGTTCTGGGCCTTGATGTCTTCGGCTTTCGGGGCCGGAATACGTTTCGACATCGACCAGACGTGACCGAACGGGTCGACGATCTTGGCGAAGCGTTCACCATAGTGCGTGTCGGCCAGCGGCACCAGCACGGTGCAGCCGTTTTCGACGGCGTGTTCCCAGATCTCGTCGACGTTGGCGACATAGAGATGCTGAGCAACGGCGGAACCGCCGAACGCGAGCGGCGACCAAATGCCGAACGCCGGCAGTTCGTCGGAAACGACGATGATCGAGTTGCCGATCTTCATTTCGGCGTGCAGCACGGTGACTTCGTCTTCGGCGTAGGTGCGCGACAGCACTTCGGCGCCGAATACGTCAGCGTAAAAGCCGAGCGCGGCGTCGGCGCCACGAACGACCAGAGACGGGGTCACGGTGCGATAGCCTTTCGGCACCGGTGCAACTTTTTTAGCCATAACAAAACTCCTGAATTCCAGTTTCGGGTGGGGGCCACGCCCCCGGTCAGTGTGGGGTGGCATGCCCCCGGAAAGTCGTTGCTGCGGCCCCGTTGAATTAAGGACTAGCGGAATCGGCCAACAGCATGTATCATGATGTACGTTATTTGAGCCTGCTTGTCAACAACATGATACAAGGTGTCCCCATCACCATGCCGCAAGATGTCGGAAACCCGGTCCCACAGGACGCAGCCCAGCAGGACCTGGCGCTGGGGGTCACCATGACCATCACCCAGGCCGACCTGCCGTACCTGCGTGCCGTCGGCCGGTTGGGCGAATACGCGGTGGTTTATCGGGTCTGGCGCGAGCAGGCGGGCGGCGGTTTCGGCGATCAGACCAAAAACCCGCACACGTGGGGTGTGCTGGTGTATGTCGACGGGCAGCTGGCGCGCATTTATTCGGCGCGCGGTGCCGGACGTGAGTGGTCGAACCTCGACCGCCTGGAAAAATGGCTGCGCTCGCAGGGGTTCTGGTACTGGTGGACGCGGAACGCCCTCGAGCCGCTCGGCGAAGAAGACGAAATCACCGCCGAGCCGTCTGACGAGACTGTCGCAGAAGCGGCCGAAGATACCGAAGCCGACGTCGCCGGAGAGGACGACAGCGAAGAGAACGCCGTGCCGCAACCGGCCAGTCCGATGTTTCCCTCCATGCCGCCGGAACCGCTGGGCTCGTAATTCCCAACCGTGATTCCCGCGAAAGCGGGAACCCAGTATAACGATTAAATCACAGAGACACAGAGGCACAGAGAATGAGCAGGCCGCAGCACCTCTGTGTCCTCGGCGCCTCTGTGGTACATCAATGCCCAAGAGACTGGCCCCCCCAATCGGGTTCAGGGTGACGAACGCCGCGCACCCACCCAAAGTTGATTGATGCACATCAATGCGAGGCCCTTGATCCCGGATTAACGTCGTCGCGAATTCACTCAATTTCATGGGAGGAACAGCCATGACAGCTTGTTCAAACCGCTTATCCCGCGTTCTTGCCGCCGTGCTGTGTGCCGGCGTCGTGAGTACCGCCGTGACGGTCTCCGCGGACGAAATCGACAATCGCCGTGGTGGCGGATACGGCATGATGGGCCAGGGCTATGGTCAGGGCATGATGGGCCAGGGTTACGGCCCGGGCATGATGGGCCAAGGGTATAATCAGGGCTACGGCCCCGGCATGATGGGCCCCGGCATGATGGGTCAAGGTTATGGTCCGGGGATGATGATGGGCCCCGGCATGATGGGGCAGGGGTATGGCCCCGGTATGATGATGGGCCACGGTATGATGATGGGCCCCGGCATGATGGGTCAGGGGTATGGTCCCGGCATGATGATGCATGGCTGGGGACAGGATCGTGACCTCAAACTCGACGCCGACGATGCCCGCGCGATCGTCAACGCGCGTCTGGCGATGCTCGGCAACGACCGGCTGACGGTCGGCGGGGTCGCCGATGGCGATGCCGACGAGATCGTCGTCGACGTGGTGACGGTCAAGGAAAAGGCCCTGGTCGAGAAACTCGCCGTCGAACGCGCGACGGGCCGGATCAGACCGGTTCGGTAAGCCGCGCAAACGGCCTCTCAACTGCCGCCGTCATTCCGGAAACTGTTTAAACCACAGAGACACAGAGGCGCAGATAAGGACTGGGCCGCAGCCCCCTCTGTGTTCTCGGTGCCTCTGTGGCTAAAAATCTTGACGGGGCTGCTCCCCGGCATCCGCCGTGGTGACGAGGTGGTCGCCTACGTCTCGCGCCCGGCGCGGGACGCGGCGCGAACGATCGGGTCCAGCAGATAATCCAGCACCGATCGGCGTTCGGTCACCAGAAACACCTCCGCCTGCATGCCCGGCGACAGCATCGGCCGGTCGGCGCGGTACGCGGTCTCATTCGGGATCACCCGTCCCGAGAAAAAGCCCGCGCCCGTCTGCGGATCGGTCAGGCGGTCCGGCGAGACCTGAATGACTTTCCCCTCGATCATCGGTGTCGCCCGCGCGTTGAAGGCCGAAAGCCGGACCCGTGCGAGCTGGCCCGGATAGACGACGTCGATGTCGTTCGGGTCGATCTTCACGTCGATCACATACCGGTCGTTGTCAGGCACCAGCTCCAGCACCGGTTCGCCGGCCTGGATCACGCCGCCCGGCGTGTGGTGCCGCAGCGCCACGACGACGCCGTCCTCAGGCGCGAGCACGTCGGTGCGGGTCAGGATATCCGTTGCGGCGCGGATCTTTTCCTGCACCTCGCCGACGCGCTCGCGGGTTTCCTGATGCTCGGCGGCGATCTCTGTCTGGTGGCGCTCGGTCAATAAAGCGCGTTCCATCTCCAGCTTGGCGATCTCGTCGCCCGCCTTGGCGATCTTGGCGGAGAGGTCGTGGATATCGCCTTCGGCGTCGACCCGCGCGCGTTCGACGGCGAGCACCCGGTTCCTGGCGACGAGGCCGTCCTTCAAAAGCCCCGCGAACATCGCGTGCTCATCCTTTAAAAGTTCATGGCGCTTCACGGTCGCGTCCCGCTTGGCCTTCAGCCCCCGGATCTCCGCGTTCTGCTTGGAGATGCGTTCGCCGAGGATGCGGTCCTGGCGGTCGAGGTTGCGGGCGCGGGTTTCCAGCACCTGCATCTCGCCGTCCATGATATCCATCAGCTTTTCGTCGATGTTGAGATTGAGAAGCGCCGGCGGGAATTCGATGGTCGGCAGATTACGCTGTTCGGCCTCAAGCCGTGCCTTCCTGGCCAACAAGGCGTTCATGCGGCCCCTTAAAAGATCGAGCGTCGCGCGGGCCCGGGTGTTGTCCATGCGGATCAGCGGCTGACCCTCGCGGACCCGTTCACCCTCGGTGACGAGGATCGCCTTGACGATCCCGCCTTCCAGGTGCGCGACGGTCTTTCGATTACTTTCGACGCCGACCGTGCCGACGGCGACCGCGGCGGCATCGATGCGTGTCAGTTCGGCCCACGCAAGACCGCCGAAGATGAAGACGACGACGATGGCCCAGCCGGCGAACTGCCAACGGCGGGTCGCGAAGACCGACGGGGCATCCGTTTCTTCTTCGTATACCGGTGCGTCGGTCTGAACGTCCTCGTGATCCTCGGCCGTTTCATGTGTGACGAGGGCGGTCGGGCTCACAGCCTGACGCCAGTTGACGTTCTGCCCGATCTGTTGGCGCATTTTCTCAAGCGCGTTCTTCAGTTCTTCCGGTGTCATCATAACCGTTACTCCTGGCTGGCCGAGCGTGCGGCGGCGTTGCGGCGGGACGCGCGGCGCGGCTGGATGGTGCGTTCCTCATCGCCCTCCATCAGCCTTAATGGCTGCTGCTTGAGGCGGTCGACGACGCGGGCCTTGCCGTTCTCGAACACGATCACCCGGTCGCATTGTGCGAGGACGCTCGGCCGTTGCGAGATGGCGACGATGATCGAGCCTGAGTCACGGTAGTGCGTCAGGGTGCCGATCAGTCTTTCGATCCCGGCGTTGTCCAGGAAGGTGTAGGGCTCATCCAACACGATCAGGCGCGGGTCCGCGAAGATCGTTCTCGCCATCAGGATTTTCTGCGCGAGGCCCTGCGGCAGCGGCGGTGTCCCGGGACCGACCTCGGTCATGTAGCCGTATGGCAATTCTAGGATCGCGTCCTCGGCGCCGACGAAGCGGGCGGCGGCATAGATCTCGGGGGCATCGGGGGTCGAAAACCGCGAAATATTCTCCGAGATGGTGCCGGGCAAGAGCGCCGGGGTCTGCGACAGATACGCGATATCGTTCCGGGCCCGGTCGAGCGTGATGTTGCGGATGTCGTCGTGATCCAGAAGGACACGCCCGTGCGACGGGGTGTCGAGACCGACCAGCAATCTCGCAAGGAGCGTCTTGCCCGAACCGCTCGGCCCGGTGATTCCGATCATCTCGCCACCACGGGCGTTGAAGCTGACATTCGAGAAGACGGCCTCGCGGACATCGTCCTTGAGCATGCTGACGCCTTTGACCTCGAGCACCGGGACCTCCAGCGGGGGAAAGCCGGACATCGGGCTTCGCTTCTTGACCTCGGTCGACAGCAGACGGGCCAGGATCGCGCGGACTTCGACCAGCGTGCGCCACGCGTCCTGGGCGCGTTCGAACGGCCCCAATGCCCTGGCCGCAATGACGCTGGCGGCAACCATCGCGCCCGGCGTGATCTGCGCGGAAATGACCAGCGCCGCCGCCGACGCCATCAGCGTGATCTGCATGGCGAGGCGGATGAAACGCGCCAACACCCCGACGGTATAGGTCCGGTCGGCCAGGCGCAGGCGTTCGCGTGCCGTCTTTGCCTGCTGCGTCTTCCAGCGCCGGCCCAGGTGTTCATCCAATCCGAAAACGGCCGCGGAGCCGTCGTCTTGGGCGAGCGTGCCGGCCAGGCGGGCGGCCTTTTTCTCGGCGTTCCGGGTTTCGATGATCAGGCCGCGCATCCAGCGTTCGCCGGCGAGGGCAAGGAGCGCCAGCATCACCGCACCCAGTGTCGCGATCCAACCCAGCGTCGGGTGCAGCAAAAAGACGATGCACAGGAATACTGGAATCCACGGCGCATCCAGAAGGGCGACCATGACCGGGCCGGCGATAAATTGTCTGAGACGGGCGACGTCGCCCAGACGCGCCTGACGATGTTTGGCGAGCAGGTCCTCGCCGACGCTGTCTTCGAGTTTCATCGCCGCACGCGCCAGGATTCGGCCGCGCACGAGATCGAGCGCCGACATGACCAGCAACGCCGCCACCGCGCCGATGGCGAGCGCGGTCAGGGTTTCGAAACTGTGGCTGGCCAACACCCGGTCGAAGACCTGGATCATGAAGACGGGCACGGAAAGCACCAGCAGGTTGATCGCGAAGCTGAAGCAGAGCAGGTGGCCGATCTGCCCGCGTGTCGCCGTCAGCGCGTTGATGAAGGCGGGCCATGACGGCCGGCGCATCGAAGTTGCGGTCTTGTTCATTTTCTATGACCCCCTAATCGAAACTGTCAGAATGTGAAGTCGTCGGCGGCAAGATCGGACATACCGACGTTTTCGAACGTCAGGCTGTCGCCGCCGCCCAGATCAATGGTTGTGTCGCCGCCGATTTCCGACATCACCAGGTCGTTGAAGCTGGCGATCCCGAAGTCGCTGAGATCGACGGTGTCGGCATAGACCGCGCCCGCGCTGAAGGCGGTGAAATCGCTGATGACGTCCGTGCCGTTGCCGCGCCTCATGATGAAGACGTCGTTGCCGTCGCCGCCTTCCATCCGGTCGGCCCCGCTGCCGCCGTCCATGACATCATTGCCGTGATAGCCGTGCAGAAAATCGTCGCCGGCGTCGCCGTTGAGCACGTCGTTGTTGAAGCCGCCGCGGATTTCGTCATTGCCGTCGCCGCCCGACAGCGTGTCGTTGCCGAAGTCGCCGAACAGATAGTCGTCGCCGTCTTCACCGTATCCGGTATCGTGGCCGGACTCGCCCAGAATGCGGTCGTTGTCTGCGCCGCCATACAGAATGTCGTTGCCGCCGCCGCCGTAGAGCGTATCCATCCCCGCATCGCCGTAGAGCACGTCTGCGCTATAGAAATCGAGTGCGCCGTTACCCGCCCCATAGAGCGTGTCATTCCCGTCGCCGCCATGAAGCGTATCGACGCCGTCGCCCCCGGTGATCTCGTCGTCGCCGGCGGCACCGCTGAGAATGTCGTTTCCGGCTTTACCTGAAATCTGATCGTTGCCGGTCCCGCCGGTGATCACGTCGGCGTCCGCCGTGCCGTTCAAGATCTGGTCGTCGGTGCCGTTGACGAATTCGTCGAAGGTGAGGGCGCTGGTCGCGTCGGCGTTTGTGGCATAGTCCGTACCGTCGTAGCGCAGGACTTCGATCGCGCCGGCGCCGTAGAAGTTCTGAACGGTCAGGCTGCCGCCACCGGTATAGCCGAATACCAGATCATCGCCGATCTGCTCGACCGTGCTGACCGCTTCGAACGGGTTGATGCCGTCGAACCACAGTACGTCTTCTCCCGACGAGTCGGTGATGACGTCGGTATCGCCCGGCGCGCCGCCGTCGATGATATAGAGATCGTGATCATCGCCGCCGTCCATGGTGTCGTTGCCGTCACCGCCGGAAAGCGTGTCGTTGCCGGTCCAGCCATTGAGATAGTCGTCGCCCGCGCCGCCTTCGAGCACATCGTCATGGAACCCGCCGCGCAGTTCGTCGTTGCCGTTGCCGCCGAGGATCCAATCCGCGCCCAACGACCCGAACGCGTAATCGTCGCCGTCGCCGCCCTCCATCCGGTCGTCGCCGATACTTCCCAATAGCCGGTCGTTGCCCGCACCTCCCAGCAGCACGTCGTCTCCGAACCCGCCGTCGATGGTGTCGTTCCCCGAACCGCCTTCCAGCGTGTCTGCACCCGACGTCCCAACGAGATTCAAATCGGCATCGGCGGGCACATCAGGATCGACCGGATCGTCGACACCGGGATCGGGCTCGGGATCGCTGCCGGGCGACGATGTGTCATTGGCGGGGGTGGTGCTTTCGGCTGCCGCCGCCAGGCGCGCTTCGATCAGCTCGATCTCGTCGTCGCGGGTGTCATCGCCGTCAGTTGAATCCGGCTCCATGCCAGCCGTATCGAGCGCGTCGCCGCCGGTCGCCAGCGGATCGCTAAATAGCGGCGAGCCCGAACCCGTTGGGTCTTGGATGTCGGATACAAGCGAACCTCCTAACAAGGGTGCGGGCGTGGAAGCCCCGTCGGCGTTTTCGGTTTCGGTCGGATCGGCGTCGGTCACGTCGATGGCCGCATCGAGCGGTGTCGTCTCGTCCGTCGCTGTTTCGGGATCGGTGACGCGCTTTTCATCCGCGGTGCCCGGCAGCGTGCTTTCGCTACCGTCGGCGTCCGAAACGGCCGGGTCGAGCATCCCCTCAAGTTCGAGAAGATCCCCGTCGATGATGTTTTCCAACAGGGCCATGCAAGACACTCCACGGTGATCACGGCACTGGACGACGGCCTGATCATCGCGGTTGAACGTGCGAAAGCCTAAATCTTTATTTCGCCGTTAAGTGTGTGAAAAAGTGACGTAAATTGCATAAAATTTTATGCAATTCGTTCGTAAAAATAGGGGGAAATGATTATTTTGAGTATTGTCGTATTCATGAATATACCGGGTCCAGAGCGAGGACACATCGCAAGGGGAACCGGCCATGAATATTCGCAAGTTTCTCAGCAACGAAACCGGTGGCGTCGCGATCTATTCCGCGATGTTCATCGTCGCCGCACTGGGCAGCGGGGCGCTGGCGGTGGATATCGGACGCGCCGCGGTGCTTCGCAACCAGTTACAGAACCGGGCGGACGCCGGTGCGATGGCGGCGGCCGGTCAGCTCGACGGACGCGTCGGTGCGCAGGCCCGCGCGACGGCCGTCGCCTTCAACGCGACCCAGGCAACGTCGCGCATGACGTCCGATCCGGCGGCATTGACGGTGCAGAGCATCAACTTCTACAGCGAGATTGACCCCCTCACGGCAGCAACGGGTGACGAGGACAGCCGTTACGTCGAAGTCACGATGACGCCCAAGAAGATCGACTTCATTCTGCGCAAGTTCATCAATCATGCGCTCGGCGATCAGTCGACCACCATCCCGTCGATGGCCGTGGCGCGGTCCAACCCGTTCATCTGCCACGCCCCGCCCCTGATGATGTGCGATCCGGAGGAAAGCGATCCGACATTCGACCTCGAAGATCCCGCGAACGTCGGTCGGCAGGTCGTGCTGAAACCGCCGCTCGGTGGCAGTGCGTGGGGACCTGGGAACTACGGGCTGTTGGCCCTGCCGGACGGCTCCAAGGGGGCCGCGGATATCGAAAACGCGCTTGCCGCCGTGCAGCCGCAGGACTGTTACACCCTCGACGTGTCGACCGCGACCGGGGTCAAGACCAACAAGATCCAAAGCGGCATCAACGCGCGCTTCGACACCACCGGCGATCCCAACCCGGCGCCCAATGTGATCAACTATCCGCGCGACGCCGAGATCATCGCGTCAACCACCGTTACCATGGGCAGCGGCACCTGGGATGCGGCCGGCTATTGGAACGCCCGGCACGGCACGCCGCTGCCGACCGCGCTGACCGACGCCACCCGCTATCAGGTCTATCTCTACGAATTGGGGCTCGAATTCGCGAGGCTCGACCGGCAAACGGCCTATCCGCTGGATACCGGGCTGCCCGACGGCTTTACGGTCGTGACGCCGCCCGGCGAGAATATCCCCGAGGATTTGAGCGACCCCGACAATCCATATGTCGACGGCGTGCCATCGTCGACGCCGGCGTCGAACGGATATGCGCGCCGTATTGTCGAGGTCGCGGTTCTGCAATGCATCGCCGAGAACGTACAGGGATCGCACACCTATCCGACCAATGGAAATTACGTCGAGATGTTCGTGACCGAAGCCACCCCGGACGAGCCCGCGGGCGGAATCTTCGGCGAAATCATCAGACCGCTCAGCCCCAACAACGATCCGGACTTCCATGCCAATGTGGCGCTCGTCAAATAAACGCGGCTCGTTCCGCGACGATGAAAGCGGCGTCGCGGTCGTCGAATTCGCGATCATGCTGCCGGTGCTGATCCTGCTGGTCAGCGGCATGGTCGAGATCGGGCGCGCCTATGTGCAAGCCATCGCGGTTCAGAAAGGCGTGCGCGCCGGGGCGTTGTTCGCGGCGCGCGCCGATACGCCGCTTTCAGCCGTCGACAAACAGCGTGCCGAAAACCTCGTGCGCACCGGTTCAGTCGACGGCACCGGCGCATACCTGGTGTCCGGTTTCGGCAAGGCGGGGGCCGATGTCGATATCGCAACAATAGGTACCTTCACAGTGGGGACGCAGGACCTTCCGGTCATCCGCGTGACGGCGCAGGTCCCGTTCGACCCGATATTTCCCAACATGTTCCACCATCTGGGTTTCGGCTCGCATATGATTACGGTGTCGCATGAACAGGCGTATGTGGGGGACTGATCGATGATCAAACTGGTCAGGCGGTTCGGCGGCAACGAGAGCGGGGAAACCCTGATTGCGTTCGCGTTCGTCATGCCGATTCTGCTGGCGATCACTTTTGCGACGCTCGATTTCACGTTGGCGGCGTTCGACTATCAACGGGCCTCCGAGGCGACGCGGGCCGGGGCGCGGCTTGCCGCAGCCATTGGTCCGGTGTTCGACAAGAACGACTTTACCGTGGGATCTAAGATCGAATGCGTCGGGACCGGCAGCGGCGTTTCATGCTCCGGCAAGGCGGCCAAGACGCCCGACCGGTTCTCGGCCATCGTCACCGAGATGCAAAAGGTCTTCCCAGCGGTAAAGGCCAGTAATTTGCGTGTCGTTTACGAAGATGCCGGTCTGGGCGATCCGTCGACGCCGGGTGGCGCCATGCCGGTCGTGACTGTCAGGCTCGAGAACCTGAGCCGGAAATACATTCTGCTGAGCGCCATTCCGGGTGTGCCGAACGAAGTTAACTTTCGGCCGTTCGTGACCAACCAGGTTTCGACCGGTCTCGGCGCGTTCTGAATTCCCTCACAATCGAAGCGATTCAGTTTTACAACCTTTTGTATCTAAAGGAAGTTTTCTTTTGTATACGAAAACTAGAATTTTAAGTAACTTACAGGTAAAAATCCCCATAAATATTACATTTGATTGAAAAAACACTTTACAGCAACTTTTCGTCGTCTCCCCGTAGAGGACGAAAGCCATGGCAAAGTGGTTTCAATCCATCGTTCGCAGGTTTGCCGACTTCGGCCGGCAGGAAAAGGGCGCGGCGATCGTGCTGTTTGCACTCGCCGCCGTCCCTATGGTCGCCTTCGTCGGGATGGGCACCGATGCGGCCCGCGCGTACCTGGTGAAGTCGCGCATGTCGTCGGCCCTCGATGCGGCCGGGCTCGCCGGCGGACGCAAGTTCTTCTCGCCGGGACGCGACGCCGACATCAACATGTTCTTCAACGCCAACTTCCCGGCCGGATACATGAACGCGACAGTGTCCGGGCCGCACATCAGCGTCGACGAACTGGACGAACGCCTCACGCTGACGGCGTCCGCCGACATTCCGACGACACTGATGCGTGTGCTGGGTTTCGATACTCTGACGGTTTCGGCGACGACCGAAATCACCCGCCAGATGCAGGCGCTCGATGTGGTCATCGCCATCGACATGTCGGGATCGATGGGCTCCAGCAGCGGCGCCACCACCCGCATCGCCGCCGCCCGCGACGCGGCCACCGACCTGGTCGACATTCTGTATGGCAACAACGGCGCCAACGACCTGCTGAACATCGGCGTCGTACCGTGGAACGCCAAGGTCAACGTGACCCTCGACGGCACCACGTTCGATTCATCGCTGACCACCAGCGTGCCCGTTGCCGGGTTTACCAATCCGGTCACCGGCGCGGGTCAGAGCAGCGTCTATCAGGTCAACAACTCGCCCGTGCCGCTATTGTACGCGCCGCCGTCGGACTGGAAGGGGTGCGTCTACAATCGGTACATCGACAACGGCTTTACCGACGACGATGCCGACATCTATATGGGCCCGCAGGTCATGCCCGGCGCCGACTGGCCGGCATGGGAACCTGTCGGCCCCGAGGGCGAGCCGGTTTCGGGCGGCACCTGCGCCATGTCGCCGGGTGGCTGGAGCGAATGCACGCCGTGTCTGGAACACGGAATCACCGCACTGCAAAGTCAGAAACAGACGATCATCGACGCCATCGACGAACTTCAGTATCCGGAAGGCACGACCAACATTCCGCAAGGGTTGGGATGGGCCTGGCGGGTCCTGATGCCGGATGCGCCGTTCACCGAAGCGGTTGCCGATCCCGATTACGACCTGCAGCGCGCCATTGTGCTGTTGACGGATGGCGAGAACCACGGCGGCGTGGGGGACGGATACAAACAGGTATTCGGTCTCGGTTCGGGCGCGGGCAGCAACGGGATGGACGCGCGCTTAAGGACGCTTGCCAACAACATCAAGAGCGCGGGCGTGGTGCTTTACGTGATCCAGTTCGCCAACAACGGCACGGCGTTGCAGGCATTGTTGCAGGACGTCGCCAGCGGCCCCGGTTCGCCATTCTATCACTACGCGCCCGACGATGCGGCGCTCCGGGCCGTGTTCCGCGAAATCGCCAACGATCTTTCCGAGTTGCGTCTGTCTAAGTGACGAGGCGACTTACGCTCCTGTTCCGATAGAAACTGTCTCCCGGCCGTCGGCCCTGAGAATTCAGGGGCGACGAGCCGGGATCCACGTGTGACAGGACGTGCTGCCTCGGCCATAGGTCCCGGATCGGACCTTCGGCCCGTCCGGGAAATAGCCGGAGGCAATTGGGTCAATCCGATGCGAAGCTAACTCCCCAGCCTGACCTTGACCGTGTAGCGGGGACGGAAAATCGCATAGTTGTAGACGGTATCGTTGCCGATCATGCCGCCGAGGATCGGGTTGCCCGGAAACATCGGCTCATAGTCGTAATGGATCTCCGCCATGATGACGCTTTCGCTCTCGCCGACCGTGAACCCGGCGGGCAGGCTGGCAACGCCGCCGGCGCTGCCGACGCTGCTGGTGCCCGGGTCCTGCCCGTAGACGCGTTGCCAATCGACGATCGCGTTCGACGACTGTCCGACGACGCTGGAAACGATCATCGCGCCGTTGGCGCTGAAATCGAACGGCTCGGTAATCAGGGCGCCGGCGGTGAATATGTTGTTGATGTCGGCGATGGTCAGCACCTCGCCCTGCGACACCAGGTCGGCGACGGTCATCGAGGCGCGCTCGGTCTTCTGATGTAGAAGCACATATCGGCTCAGCTCGACGCCATTCATCGTTAGCGCCACCGCGACCGGCACGGCGACGGCGATCTCAATGGCGGAGATGCCGCGATCGTCGCGGCGGAAGCGGCGGATCATATTTATCAGACGCGCGATCATCAGTTGTTGAGCCCGTCCCAGGGTTCGTTGCGCACCACGATCGACGCGGTCAGGCGCAGTGCCCCGCCGTTGCCGATGAAGTGCGACGCAAACGGTGTCATCGTCTGCCACTCGTAATTCAAACGATAGGCGACGATATCGCCGGAGGCGCCTGAACCCGCCGTGCCGACGTCTGCGTCCCAGGTGCCGTTGCCGTTCTCGTCGGTGAAGGTCTCACCGATGTCGTACTGGCCGTTGGCGTTGCCGTCGACGTAGTCCTCGCCGCGGCCGACGTCGGAGAAACTTGGATAGACGAGAATCTGTACATCGGCTTCGTTCATGTCGATCAGGCCCAGCGTGCGTTCGTCGATGATCTCGATGATGCGCTCAAGACGTGTCTTGCCGGCGACCTGTTGTCCGGTGATGCCGAAACGCGCGGCCTCGCGAAGCGAGCTTTCCATCAAGGTGTTCGTCAGCATGACGATGCCGAACTCCATCGACGCAATGACGACCGTCGCAAGCACGGGTGCGCCGAACGCGAACTCCATCAGGGTGGAGCCTCGCTCGTCACAGCTGAAGCGGCGGAATACGCGCGGACACCTGAAATGCATGACTGCCTTACTCCATGAGGCAGCTTTAGAATACGCCGGTTAGGGGCGCGTTTCGAAAGAAACGAATGCAGGAATTACAAAAACAAATTAGATAAAATTTTATCGAAAAGTATTTAAATATTATTAGAAATAACAGTCTAAATTAAACTCTAATATAAATTTTGACGATAACAGTAAAAACCAAGTTAATGGTCTCCAGCACTGAGGTGCTTTTTTCCGGACAGGCCACATGGGGTAGGCCGCCGGACCACCAGGACAGGAGGCCAATATGAAAGCCACCATTCACGAATTTTCAAAGGACGAAAGCGGCGCGACCGCCATCGAATACGGCCTTATCGCCGCGCTCGTCTCCGTTGCAGCCATCATCGCGTTGGGCAGCATGGGCGATGCACTGGAAACGATGTTCCAGAGCGTGGCCAACATTCTGAACAATGCCGTTAGCGGCGGCGGCGGCGGCGGCTGATCAAGCCAACTCCGGGCGGCCGGTTCAACCGGCCGCTTTCCGGGTTCTCCGGCGCTGCGCATCGGTCGACGGTCTGCCTCCGTTCTGGACGACACCACCTCGGTTGATCAGTTTGCCGCCGCACCGTCGGGGAACCTGGAAAGCCCGACCCGGATAAAACAAGGGTTGCCGACAATAAGAAGGTGCCGAAGGAAGGGGAGGGTTTTGTCCTCGCGGACGTAGGAGGTGAGGGGACAATGACCGACCCGTTTACACATCACACGTATGTCCTGATCGCAGCGGCGATCGCGATCCTGGCCGCTGCCCGGTACGATGTCCGTGAATTTCGTATCCCGAACGAATGTTCGCTGCTTTTACTCGCGCTCTATCCGCTGCACGTGTGGCTGAGTGCCGAAACGGTGTCGTGGGGATTGTCGGTCGTGACGGCGGCTCTGGTGTTCGCTCTCGCGTACCTTATCCACCGCATCGGGCGTTTCGGTGGCGGCGACGTGAAGTTGTTGAGCGTTCTCGCTCTCTGGGCCGGTCCGGCATGGATTGCCGACCTGCTCGTCGTCACCAGTCTCGCCGGCGGTGCGATGGCCGTTATCTACATGACCCGCTACCGCATGACGCTGGCCTATGCCTTCGAACTGGTCGGCGACACCCGCGCCCGGGACACCATTCTCGCCGAGCAGCTTCCCTACGGCGTCGCCATCGCCGCCGGCGGCGTGGCCGTCCTGGTCCGGCTTGCAACATAAGGAGACGAAGATGCTGTCGCTCAGAAACATTCTGCTTATGGTTCTAGCCCTGGTGTTCGCGACGGGCACCGCGCTCTACGTCAAATCCTGGCTCGAGAATGAGCGCGCGCTGATCGCCGCCAATCAGAAAACGAATGTCCAGATCGTCAAGCAGGCCGCCGCCGAGGTGCTGGTGGCCAAGACCGACATGCCGGCCGGTACTTTCATCAAGTCGGAACTGGTACGCTGGCAGGCCTGGCCCGAGGACGGTGTCCACGATTCACATATCGTCAAGGTGTCTGCCGAAGACCGGGACAAGGACTATGAAGATCCGGTCAAGGCGCTCGACGGCGCGGTCGTTCGCGTGCCCTTGAAAGCGGGCGAGCCCCTGACCGACGCGCGTGTCGTACATCCCGGCGAGCGTGGCTTCCTTTCCGCCGTTCTCGAGCCCGGCTTCCGCGCCGTTTCGATCCCGGTCGACGCGACCACGGGGATCGCCGGGTTCGTGTTCCCGGGCGACTGGGTCGATATCCTGATGACCATGAAACTCCGCGACGAGCGCCAGGAGGCCAAGCAGCAGCGTTACTTCTCGCAGACCGTGCTGAGCCGCATTCGCGTCCTCGCGATCGACCAGCACGTCGACAAGGAGGACGGCGCAGTCGCGGTCGCCAAGACGGCGACGGTCGAGGTTACGCCCAAGGAAGCCGAGCGCGTTGCCATCGCCCTTGAAATGGGGCGCCTCGCGATGAGCCTCAACAGCTTGAGCCCGGCGGAAAGCGAGCAGGCACTCAAGGAGCGCCTGATCGGCGGCGAGAAACCGTTCAACCCGAAGATGGTTCGCAACGACGGCCGCAGCTACACGCTGGACAGGGACGTCTATCACATGTGGGGCGACCCGCGCCTGTTCCCGAAAAGCAGCAATACGCGAGAAGTGAACGTGCTGCGCGGCAGTGAAGCCGCCAAGCAAACGTTCTGAGGAGAATACTTATGTCGTCCAGCCACCTCTTGTTTCGCGCCCTGATTATCTGCGCCGTCGCTGCCGTCTCGACGGGGCCAGGTAAGGAGGTCCGCGCCCAGGCCCTGGAGGTCGTCTCGCGCGGCCATCACACCATGCCGCTGGAGCTCAATCGCGGCCGCCTGATCAAGCTGCGCGCCGCCGCGCAGACCGTGTTCGTCGCCAACCCGGAAATCGCCGACGTGCAGATCAAGAGCCCGACGCTGGTCTATGTGTTGGGCAAGGCTGCCGGCGAGACGACGCTGTTCGCCGTCGACCGCCGCGAACAGGTTCTTGCCAGCATCGACCTTCACGTCAGCCACAATCTGGACCGTATCAACGCCTCGATCCGTACACTTCACCCGGAAGCGGACGTTCAACTCGCCAGCGTCGGTGACACGCTCGTGGTCGACGGGATGGTCGACAGCATCACGACGGCGGAGAATATCCGCCGCGTCGCCGCGGGCGCCATCGGCGATCCGGAAAAGGTCATGCTGCGGTTGGGCGTCAACGCGCCGACGCAGATCAACCTGCGCGTCCGCGTCGCCGAAGTTTCGCGCGACATTGACAAGCAGTTGGGCTTCAACTGGTCGATCGCCGGTACGGCAGCGGGTATTGCCTTCGGGGTCGCCACGTCCAACCCGTTCAACGCGTCCGTGACCGAGCACACCCTCTCGCTTTCCGGGATGGGCATCGGCGGCTTCGATCTGAACACCGTCATCGATGCGCTGGAGGAGGAAGGCTTGATCTCGGTCCTGGCCGAGCCGAACCTGACGGCGCTGTCGGGCGAGGCGGCGAGCTTCCTGGCGGGCGGGGAATTTCCGATCCTGGTCCCGGATTCCGATGGCCGTGTCACCATCGAGTTCAAGAAGTTCGGCGTATCGCTCAGTTTCACGCCGACCCTGATCGGCCGCGACCGGGTGAACCTGCATGTCCGTCCCGAAGTCAGTCAGCTTTCGACCACCAACGCGGTGACGCTCAACAACTTTCAGATCCCGTCTTTGACGACCCGGCGCGCCGATACCACGGTCGAACTGGGCTCGGGCCAGTCGTTCGCCATCGCCGGGCTGATTCAGAACAACGTCACCCACGATATTTCAAAGTTCCCCGGGCTTGGGGATGTCCCCGTATTGGGCGGGTTGTTCAAGTCGGACCGCTTCCAGCGCGAGGAAAGCGAACTCGTCATTATCGTGACGCCTTATGTCGTCCGGCCGATCAACAACAACCGGCTGGCGACGCCGAACGACGGTCTTGAAAGTCCGCATGACTTCGAACGTATCGTCAACGGGGGCACGCACCGTCAGAAGCCGACCGCGCCCGCACCCGTTACCGTCAACCGGGACGGCGAAAGCCTGATCGGGCCGGTGGGATTCCTTCTGGAACGTGAGCAGGGCAATACCCAGAAAGGGGCACAATAATGAGAAATTCGATTTTCACCACTATGCGTCCTCTCCTTCGAGACGCGGCTGCGCCGCTCCTCAGGATGAGGACGCAGTGTAAACATTGCCTCATCCTGAGGAGGGCCGAAGGTCCGTCTCGAAGGATAGCGGCAGGATTTAGCCTCGTGCTGGCCGTCTCCGTTTTGGCCGGATGCCAAACTTATCCCGACCGCGCCTGGTACGACCCGCTCAACATGCAGGTCGACATGAAGCCGCGTGATCAGAAGAAGGTGCAGGTTGCGCCCAGCGAGATCGCCTTCGCCCTTCAGTTTCCGGCCGGGTCCGCGACCCTTAACGACGCCGAGCGGCGCGCCGCGGTGAATTTCCTGCAGCGCCGGGCGACCGAGCATACCGACGAGGTCATCATCGACTTCGGCCTTCTGCATGAAACCACGACGCTGGCCTACGACCGGCGTACCACAATCGCGGCGCTGGTCAGCGATGCCGGTCTCGACCCGATGCGGGTCAAGGCGCGCCAGAACGTCGCCGGGATCGCCGAGAACGAAGTCAACCTGACGGTGCGGCGCTATCTTGTGACGCTGCCCGGATGTCCGGACTTCACGTCGCGCGCCGGACGCACGTTCGATAATCGCCCGCATTCCAACTGGGGCTGCGCGACGGCCACCAACCTGGGCCTGATGGTCGCCGAACCGCAGGATATCGTTCGCGGCCGGGGCGGCACGCCGGGTGACGGGGAAGGGCTGATATTGGGCGTTCAGCGCTACCGCGCCGGCGAGCAGCGTGCGCTTTCGGTGACGGATACCAACACCGCCGAAAGTCACGGGGTGTCGGGTGATTCGGAAAGCGGAGACGACAAATGATCGCGCTTCGAAAAGAAAACGAGCCGACGTTAAGCGGCGTCAGCCGTCCGTTTCTGGGGTTCGCTGCCGACGACGCGACCGCCGACATCGTGCGCGCCGCCGTCGAAGCTCGCGACCTTTCGGGTGACAACGTGATCGTCAGCGACCTGACCGACGCGATGAACGGCCTGGCCGCGATTCGTACGCCGCCCCTTCTGATCGTCGATCTGGGCGACGCGTCGGACATCATGGCGGCGGCGGGCCAACTCGCCACTGTCTGCGATGCGGGCGCGCAGGTAATCTTGCTTGGCAAGGTCAACGACCTGCGCGTGTATCGCGACATCATTTCCGCCGGAGTGGCCGACTATCTGGTCAAGCCGTTCACCGAAGAAGACCTGATCGCCAGTATTGACCGGGCGCGTCCGCAAAAGGCCGCCCCGGCGGAAAGAACCGCAGACCCCTTGAAGGCGAAAAGCGCCGAACTGACGGCCGTGATCGGTGTCAGAGGCGGCGTCGGCGCGTCGACCATCGCCGCCAACGCGGCCTGGCATGCCGCCGAAAAGCTGTTGAAGAAAGTGACGCTGATCGACATGGACCTGACGTTCGGCACCCAGGCATTGATCCTGGACGTCGATCCGGGCGGCGGGCTTGCAGATGCCATGAAGGAACCCGGGCGCATGGACGAATTGTTCATCAAGCGGGCCTCGGTGGCGCTCGGCGAGCGGCTTCGCGTAATGGCGGCCGAGACCGATCCGGCGCAGGGCGACCTCTCGTCCAGCGTCGCATACCAAGGCTTGCTGGAGTTCGTCCGCCAGGATTCGGACCTGGTCGTCGTCGACCTGCCCCGGACATTAGCCGTAGCGCAACCGCAATTCCTGGACGGCTGCGATCGTATCATCCTGGTGGCGGAACCGGGGCTGGGCGCGATGCGCGATACCGCGCGTCTCGCCAATCATATCTCGAAGCACAACCCGGCGGCGAAGCTGTCGGTGGTGTTGAACCGGCAGGGTGTTGGCGGCAAGGACGAGTTGACGGTCAAGACGTTCGAAGACGGGTCCGGCCAGAAGATCGCATCGACGGTGCCGTTCGAGCCGAAAACCGCCATCGGCGCGGAAGCGGCGGGCAAGTGCGTCCTTTCCGTCGCCCAGCGTTCGAAACTTGGCCGTGCGCTGACGGGCGTGGCGACAATGGTCGCCGGGGTCGAGGACGGGCCGGCGAAAAAGGGCCTGATGGGTCT
>MDSW01184973.1_pt1 | contig 35381 bp, 30 predicted proteins | sample 811171 | NCBI WGS metagenome assembly MDSW01 (sample SAMN05326641, study PRJNA326480) | marine metagenome | isolation source: seawater | place: Atlantic Ocean: North West | collected 2012 | reverse complement strand
CGCAGCGTTCAATCGACAAGCGAGGGTGACCGGACTCGAACCGGCGGCCTCCAGCGTGACAGGCTGGCGCTCTAACCAACTGAGCTACACCCCCCTCGAATTTCTCCAATCAAAACAATTGTAGAAATTCAGGGCGAGAAACTCTCGCGAGGAATCAGAATATAACAGAAAAAGGATGCCAGAAAGGGGTCTCAGCCTTTTCCGACGAAAACCTACTCGGGAGTGACGAAAGAAAAGCCAGTCAACGAAAATCTCGGGTTTGACCACAAAAGAAATGTGCACCGGGTATGGCACCTGCGGCCGGGCGGCATCATTCTTTGATTTTTTGGTACGTCAGAAATATGATTCGCCCCGCCTTAGCCCCACGCATGAGACCGGAAAGCTTACAAAAGACCCGATCTGTATCATTCCATGAAGACCACGGGCACGGTAAACTAGACGTTGGGCTCGACTACATACCCGCACAATTGTCTCTTGATTGGGGAAAGGAAGTTCCGTCCATGCCACTGTTCGAAATTGAAACCGAAGCACACATCATCATCTCATGGGCAGAAAATGAACATTCTGCATCTTCTGTCGTCGCTGAAGCGTATCCCCAAGAGAAAATTCTTCGCCTCACTCGTCGACCGCGAGACACGTGGGTCATATCAAAATCTGCGTTGGGAATTGTGTCCGAAAGCCACAACGATCAGCCACTCCTGCCGAGCAGCACTGCCCGCGACTGCCTTGCTCGAGCATCTGGTGACAAACTTCACGCCATTCGTCTCTACATGAACGAAACCGGAGACGACCTCGAGCGAGCCAGAAAAGTTATTGAATCAAATATGGTAATGGGTTGGTGACTACCGAACATCGAGAAATCTTCTCCTGCTCAGACCAAACCTAGTTCGGTATCTGCGGACTACCAAGCTGAGCCTCGAATGAGGCCGGAGAAATATCTTGATCAGGAGCCGGTTGCCCGCCGACGCCATCGAGGCGATGCTCCGATTCTGGTGACTGAACAATAACTGGGCCTGCTGGCTGATAACTCGAAGTGCCGCCCGGCCTGTATCCAGGATCAGGACGGCGAGAAGTTGGAGGCACAGGCGGAGAATGCATCGGTGCCTCAAGAGACGGATGACCTTGCGGAGCAGTCAATGGTGACGCTTCAGGAGAATGCATCGAGGACTCACTCTGCTGAGCATTTGAGCGGGTTTCGGGGAATGGAACTGCTGGTGTCCCAACGGAAGAGGGAGGCATCTCTGAAAACCTGCTTCTCGACGAAGGTTCATCAGAAGCGGTCTGCGAAAATGCAGGACTCACTGGAGAACCGACTGCCGGCGGACTACTAAATCGGCTCCCAGCCATACTGGCAGACGGCTGAAGACCAGCGACCCGCTGATCCCCCAAACTTGAAAAACGTCCACTTGCCGCACTACCCGCCATCGGTGGAGGTGATGTGCTCGCGGCGGCAGAGCTAAACCGGCTTGTCGTGTCAGATGCCTGAGGGGCACTTGCTAGTGAGCCAGCTGCAACTGGTACCGCTGCTGGTACGGCTGCAGGCACCGCTTGATATGGACCTACCTGCGGTTGCGGTGATGCGGATGCAACCGCACTTGGCGCTGGTGTCGTTGGCTGATCAGCCGGAGGGGCTGCCCCATATGTCACAGGAGACTGTGGGGGCGGAGATGTTGTAGCAACCATGGCAGGCAGTGCCTGATCGCCAGGAAGAGCCTGATCGCTCGGCTGCAACGCGTAGCTATCAGGTGTCGATGTTGTTGGATAGGGCTGCGCGGTTGCTGATGGCTTTGTTGTATCTCCCTCAAACGTTGGTGCCTCAGCAAGCGTTGCAGGATCAGGCCCACTCATACCGAGTGATCCCCACGAGGTACCCATTGATGACCCGCTCTTACAACCACTGCCGCAGGCAATGAGTACGAGTAGACACGACAACACAACTGTGCCTACTACGGCACTCCAACGGCAATGGTTGATCCGGGTGATCAGATGCATGAACGTTTCTCCCAAACAGCATGGCTAGAAAATCGGATTAGGCAGGGAATACGTTCTGTATCGGCTAGCTGTCAACGTCATCCTTTATGTGAATTACCGTCAGCTAAAAAAAAACTGCTGTATCACGTTGAGATTGTGATACAGCAGGTAATTACTTCAAAACAGGGGAGTCTAGGGGGAATGGGCTACGCCTTGGTTGCCACGAAACGATTCCCGATAACATCCCAATCCACGACGTCAAAAAACGCCTTCACATAGTCGGCTCGTCGATTCTGGTAGAGAAGATAGTAGGCATGCTCCCACACATCGACTCCAACAAGGGGAATATTGCCATGCATGACCGGGCTGTCCTGATTTGCCGTGCTCTCTACAAGGAGTTTGCCTTGAGGATCAACAGACAACCAGGCCCACCCGCTACCGAAACGTGTCATTGCTGCTTTGGTAAACGATTCTTGGAGATTTGCGAAACTGCCAAACACCGAGGAAATTGCCTGACCGAGTTCTCCCGACGGTTCACCACCTTTACCGCCTCCCAATGACTCCCAAAAAAGTGAATGATTTGCATGTCCACCACCATTATTGCGTACAGCAGTACGAATTGCTTCTGGTACCTGCTCCAGGTCACTGATGAGTTTTTCTATTGGCAGTTCCGCTAATGGACTACCTTCAAGAGCTTTATTCACATTTGCCACATAGGCAGCATGATGTTTGTCATGGTGAATTTCCATTGTGCGAGCATCAATATGAGGCTCGAGTGCGTCAAAGGAGTAGGGGAGTGGGGGAAGCGTGTAAGCCATGAATGTACGTCTCCGCAAAAACAAGGGAATGGGTGGAAAAACCAGTCGAAGGTGACCTTTTACAGGAAAGATCGTACCTGAGTTGTTCCGAACGGGCAAACGCTTCGCGGAACTGCCACCACTTTGGAACTCTAACGATCAGGCAGAAAAAGCCGATCGCGTAGAGGTCTGCGTTGAAACCACAAAATCTCAGTAAACAGTTCCGGAAAACCGACAGACCATATAAAGAGACCGTGATGTATCACAATCTATTTTCGTAAGGAGACCGTCCGTGACCCGACTATTCGGTCGCAGCCAGCCACAGCGACCGATCGCCCCAGCTTCAGCCGTCAAGACAGCACCATATCAGGGGAGTGGGAATACGAGTTCCGGTAAATCGGAGACGCTTCCACCCCTTTACAGGCACTTGGCTTCCCTTGTCCCAACTCGAGTAGTCTCTCTATTCGGCGTTGCGGCAATCCAACTATGCGCACTCTCACTTGCTCTTGTTCCCTGCTTGGGCCGTGAATTTGCGAGCTATGAATTCGTGCCAGATGGCGGCAAATACAGCCTAAGTGTTGACATCCTGAAGGGAGGATTTGGGCTGCAGGGACAAGCAAATCTGGCAGGATGGCTCACGCAGACATTTCTTTTGCTTGCGACCGGAACAGCCTTGATCCTTCGATCCATTCATCGAAATCGTAGCGACATATCCAACCCTGGCTTTCGGCCATGGGGGACTCTGGCAATCGTTTGGATCTGTACGTCATTGGCAACAACACTGCCGATTGGGCCAGCACTTGCAGCAGCATTGCTTCAGATGACGAATACGCCTTTTGGGCCGCAGGGCCTCGGCTGGTGGGTCTCACTTGGCTCTTTTTTTATTGGCATTACAGTTTTCGCAACGTTCTTCAGGCTTCGTGAACGGCTCGCCTCCTTGATGGCACTGACTCCTGGACTTCTTTTATGGTGTGCTTCAACAGCCTGCGTCTGGTTTTCTGTAAACGATCCTCGCCTTCTTCTTCTCGCAAATGCAACATGGCTCGCTGGTAGTGGCTGTATGTTGTTCGCAATGATACTGGCCGTTCGCAGTAGCCTCCGAGAGATAGATGGCCTTTGCAAACAGAGGAAGACTCCGGCTCTCAAGAGAAAAACTCAATCCGTCACCTCGGCTGCGGCATCCTCCACAGATCATACACGGCCGATGGCAACGACAGCCATTGACTTCGAAGAGGTTCCAAATCACACCACTACCGGCCAAAACCCGGTACGTGACGATGATGCAATCGATCGTGACCTTGACACAGGTGATGACGAAGCTCCCCTACAACGCCGTCTATCAAAGTCTGAACGCCGTCGACTTCGCAAACTCGCGAGGAACGGGCGGGCTGCTTAACGGCCCTTTGACGAAACGCCCTCGTTTCCCGATAGTGACGTCGGAGGTAACCCGTGACAGTACGAACTCGTTTTGCGCCAAGCCCAACTGGCTTTCTTCACATCGGCGGTGTCCGTACCGCATTATTCAATTGGCTGTTTGCACAACGCTACGGTGGTAGCTTCATTTTGCGGATCGATGACACCGATGAAATCCGTAATCTGGAAACCGCTCTGGAACCAATTCTTAAAGGCCTTGAATGGCTTGGGATAACGTGGGATGAGGGCCCCGGCGTTGGAGGCGATCGTGGACCATATTTTCAGTCTCAACGTGCGGACCGATATGCAACGGCAGCCAAACAACTTCTTGACACCGGCTTCGCCTATCGAGACTTTGCAACCCCAGAGGAACTTGACGCAGAACGCAAGGAGGCGCAGGCCGCAGGTCGTCCGTTTCTATACAGCCGAAAATTTGCTGCTTTTGATGAAAAAACTGCTGCTCAGTTCGAGGCGGAGGGACGTCGAGCTGTCGTTCGACTCAAAATGCCAAGGGAAGGGAATCTCGTCATCGATGACAAAGTGCGTGGACAGGTAACTTTTGCCTGGGAACGGGAACAGGACCACGTCATCCAACGAGCTGATGGATCATGCCTATATCACCTCGCAACCGTTGTTGATGACCATGATATGGAAATTAGTCATGTCATTCGAGCAGAGGAACACCTTTCCAATACACCTCGACAAGCCTTTATCTCTCAGAGCCTCGGCTACACCTTGCCAACTTTTGCTCATCTGCCACTTGTTGCAGAACCCGGGAGTCGAACAAAGCTCAGCAAGCGTAAACTTGCAAAATATCTCAAAAACCGTGACTTTGCTCAGGTCAATGAGCACGGCATGAAGATCGCAAACCAGATTGGTCTTGAACCAGAGTCTGACACATTCAACCCGGTTATTGTCGATTTCTATCGCGATGTTGGCTACCTTCCATGGGCCATCGACAATTACCTCACGCTCCTTGGTTGGTCTCTTGATGATCACACCGAGTTCTTTAGTCGTAGTCAACTTATTGAGCACTTTTCACTCGAACGTGTGAATAGCTCACCCGCAAGTTTTGACCCAAAGAAGTTGTGGACGGTCCAGGATCATTACATGCAGCAACTCTCCGCGGCCGAGAAACTGGACATTATGATGCCATTTCTGCTGAAGGCCGGTCTCGTTGACGAGCCGATAACTGATGAGATAAAAGCTCTCGTTGCTCAAATCATTGAAGCATCAGGCGACCGTCTCAAGGTTGCCGGAGACATCCTGACATATGCCTCCTTTTTCCTTGTGAAAGACTTGGTGCTGGATCCCGCAGCTGTAACGAAACGACTGGCGAAGCCCGGAACTGCAGATCTGCTCAAACGTTTCATCGAGCACATTGAAGCAATTGAGCTATTCCATCCTGAAACGCTCGAATCTGCCCTTAAGTCTGTTGTTGAAAATGCAGGGAAGAAGGTCGGCGATCTTATCCACCCGGTGCGTGTGGCGGTAACAGGGACAACAGTCGGGCCAGGGCTCTATGACTGCCTCGTTATTTTAGGTCGTGAAAAATCTCTGGATCGACTCCGCGCTGCTCTTGAATTCTGTCAATAAAAAGACTTTGGTAGGCGCACGGTGCAGGAAACGGGTACAGTTCGATTTCCAGATGGATGGTTTTCTCAGAAAGCTATGTTTATGACTCAAAATTTTCAATTCCGAAGGAGATATGAATGCCGCTGCTTGTCGTTGGAAGTGTAGCCTTTGATTGCGTCGAAACCCCAACAGACAGGCGAGACGATGTCCTCGGGGGCTCTGCTGTATTTTTTTCATATGCAGCAAGTTTTTTCTCGCCAGTCCGCATAATCGGAGCAGTGGGCGAAGACTGGCCTGAAGAGCATACTTCCATGCTTCAACAAAAGGGAATCGACACATCTGGGCTTCAGATAATTCCTGGTGGCAAGACATTCCGATGGCGAGGCCGTTACCTTCCAAACATGAATGACCGCGAAACCATTGAAGTGCATCTGAATGTGCTTGATGAATTCCAGCCAAAATTAGGCGCATCGCACCAAGACTGCCGATTTCTTTTTCTTGGAAATGCGTCCCCTGCAGTCCAGCTCAACGTTCTCGAACAAGCCAAGAATGCTGAATTGACTGTTGCAGACACCATGGATCTATGGATCAACATACAGAGAGATGAGCTTGGTGAACTGCTGCAAAAAATTGATGGTCTTGTTCTTAATGACGCCGAGGCAAAACTACTTGCGGAGGATGAAAACCTCGTCCGAGCGGGTCACACCATACGGGCAATGGGGCCAAAATTTGTAGTCATCAAAAAAGGTGAGCATGGCGCCATGTTTTTTAGTGAACATGAAATGTATGTCATGCCAGCCTTCCCGACCGAAAAAGTACTCGACCCGACTGGTGCCGGTGACAGTTTTGCCGGGGGCATGATGGGGCACCTTGCCTCAATCGGCCGATTCGACCCTCAAGCGTTGAAAGAAGCACTCGCCTACGGAACTGTGACTGCCAGTTTTACTGTTGAAGACTTCAGCCTTGACCGACTCGAAAAGCTGGATCGCTCAATGGTCGACCAGCGATTCAAAGAGTACCGACAAATGCTTAGCTTTTGACGATTCTAAGGCCGTGTGACAGGAACCATACCACCATCAGAATAGAAATCTCGGTTTTTCCACTTGCTAACCTAGGAAAATGCCGATACTATACGCATGTTCACCTTCGGCGTGTGGGGGTGATTGTGCGATGTGGTGTGTGCCCTTCGCTTGGTTGAGATACGCGAATGCAAACCTAATTTATTGCAAAGATTCAAAACTAACCTGTGTGGCGTAGCCGTTTTTCAAAGAATTGGTCACACTTTTGTTTCAATGCCTGTCGTAATGGTGGCATTCGCGCAGAAAGAATCGTTGAAAGGACTCGATAATGATTAGCGCGGTAAAACAATCACCCAAGACACCATCTGGATCGTCATCACAAAAAGAAGGAGCGTCATCACGTATGGCCAAGACGAAGCAATCGAAAGAGAAGGCCGTAGCATCCCAAACAAGTAGCCGATCAACGAAAAAGAAAGGTGCGGCAAGTTCAGCTGATGCATTCATCGAAAAGAACCCCGTACTAAAGACAGCAGTTGCACAGATCGAAAAAGAGTTTGGTCAAGGCTCCATCATGCCACTGGGATCAGACTCAACAGTAGTTGTTCCGGGTATTCCAAGCGGAAGCCTCTCAGTCGACCTAGCACTTGGTGGAAATGGATTCCCTCGGGGTCGAATTATCGAAGTCTTTGGTCCCGAGTCGAGTGGCAAAACCACACTCGCACTTCACGCCGTGGCAGCGGCTCAAGCCAACGGTGGTGTCGCCGCATTTATCGATGCTGAACATGCGCTCGATCCAAGCTGGGCAAAGAAACTTGGCATAACGCTCGAAACACTACTCGTCAGCCAGCCAACCAGTGGCGAAGAAGCAATGAATATCACGGAATTGCTTATCAAATCAAATGCCGTTGATGTCATTGTCGTTGATTCTGTTGCTGCTCTCGTACCTCAAAAAGAACTCGATGGTGAAATCGGTGATTCGTTTGTGGGTCTCCAAGCTCGACTAATGAGCCAGGCGATGCGGAAACTTACAGGTGCGATAGCCAAAAGTAAGACCTGCGTGATCTTTATTAATCAGATACGTGAAAAAATTGGCGTCATGTTCGGTAGCCCAGAAACAACGCCCGGTGGACGAGCATTGAAGTTCTACTCGTCATGCCGGATAGACGTCCGCCGAATTGGAGCGCTGAAAGATGGTGAAGAAGTCGTTGGGCAACGTGTCCGTGTTAAAGTTGTCAAAAACAAAGTTGCCCCGCCTTTCCGCATTGCAGAGTTTGACATGATGCATGCTGATGGAATTAGTACAGAAGGTGATCTGATTGATCTCGGGCTGGCTGCCAAGTTGATTGAAAAATCAGGAACGTGGATCCGCTATAACGACTCACACTTGGGGCAGGGGCGCGAAAAGGCACGGCTCTACCTCAAAGAAAATCCAGACGTTGCCGAAGAAATTCGGCAGAAAATCGTTGCAAGCCGAGAACCTCTCGTGGAAACTGAAAAGGAGGAGAAGGCATGACCTAAACACCATTCCTACTCCAGCCATTCGGTAGATACTTTATTAAGAAGTCTACTTCCATACACGCCCCTCAGGAGACTCTGACTCCTGAGGGGTTTTTTCGAGGAAATGCTGAAAGACGGCGTTGGATGCTCACAGTGCTAGCCAGCATACGAGCAAAAACAACTGGACTGTATCACACACCGAGACTCTGTATAGTGCGACATGTCCCCGATAATCCCGACACGTTCTGGAGCTAAGAAACTAATGCAGGCAGATGATCTCAGAGAAGCGTATCTTGCCTTTTTTGAATCAAAAGGTTGCACCCGTAGGCCAAGCGATGTGCTTGTTCCACGGTGGGACCCTTCCGTGTTATTCACGCCAGCCGGCATGAATCAATTTAAGGATCATTTCCTGGGGAAATGTAAGCTCGACTTCACGCGAGCAACATCCTGCCAAAAATGTCTGAGAACCGGAGACATTGAAAACGTTGGGCGGACACCACGGCATCATACGTTTTTTGAGATGCTAGGAAACTTTAGCTTTGGTGACTACTTTAAGCGTGAAGCAATTGTCTGGGCCTGGGAATTTCTTACGAGCCGCGATTGGTTGAACATAGCTCCAGAGTTACTTTCAATAACTGTCTATGAAGACGACGACGAGGCATATTGTATCTGGTCTGACGAGATCGGAGTGCCATCAACCCGTATTACACGAATGGGTGAAGATGACAATTTCTGGCCGGCAGGTGCTCCTTCCCGAGGCCCCGATGGCGTCTGCGGGCCTTGTAGTGAAGTTTTCTACCGAATGCCAAATGGCAGCGAAGTTGAAATCTGGAATCTAGTATTCACGCAACATAACCGAATTGGTGATCCACCCGATAACCTTCGACCCCTTCCAAGCCGAAACATCGACACTGGTATGGGGCTGGAACGCACATGCGCGATGCTTCAGGGAGTCGACAGCAACTTCCATATCGATATTCTTTTGCCCATCGTTGAAACTGTCGCTGAAACCTGTAAGCAGAAGTACATAGCCGACGACGACAACGGCCGCCGGATACGCCGAATCACTGACCATGTTCGAGCCTGCACATTTGCTATTCATGAGAATGTGCTACCGGGAAACAATGAAGAAAAGTATGTCGTCAAACGGCTTTTACGGAGGGCCGTACTCGATGGCTGGCAAATGGGGATGCGAGATCCATTTCTTCACACACTTCCCCCGGCGGTCGTAACGCAAATGACGCACTCGTATCCAGAGCTGGCTGAAACTGTTGAGCATGTCACAAGCGTTATAAAACGAGAAGAAGAGTCTTTCCTAGCAACCATTGGCGGTGGCCTCACGCGCATTAACAAACTTTTTGACGGAATTCGTTCAACGGGTGGCGGTCTGGTCGGTGGCGAGGATGCCGCTGAACTCTATACAACGTATGGCTTTCCCCCAGAACTACTTGAAACACTGGCCGCTGAAAGGAATTGCGCTTTTGACTGGAACGGCTTTCGGGACGCCATGGAAGCACACGGAAAAAAATCTGGGGCTGGCACTCGGGGAGAAGTATTCGCCTCTGGACCGCTTGATGCGTTAAAGAAAGCAATGCATGGATCGGATTTTGTTGGCTACGAATCCGCCAGAACAACCGGCAACATCGTCGGCATTATCGCACAAAATCGTCTCTGCGAATCACTGACAGAAGCAGACGCTATACCGCCAGCAATTGAGCACAGCACAGATCAACTCATTACTGTCATCTTGGACAAAACCTGCTTCTACGGTGAATCCGGAGGACAAGTTGGCGACATTGGATGGATCGAAGGACCGAATGGTAAATTCGAAGTGATCGACACCCAAAGAGAAGGTGATTTCTTTCTCCACTGCGGTGTTCTACGCGAAGGTTCAATCGAACTCGGACAAGAGGTTCATGCTCACGTAGACGAAGGTCGACGCAAAGCAATTCGACGAGCCCATACGGCAACACACCTTGTCCATGCTGCGTTACAGCATTTTCTCGGGTCACACGCCGTACAGCAAGGCTCAAAAGTTGATGCTGACTTATTGCGATTCGATTTCAGTCACGCTTCACCCGTTGGTCAGGAAACGCTCCGGGATATTGAAGCAATGGTGAATGAACGCACGCTAGAAGCGGCGACTGTATCAGCAAACCTCTTGCCGTTAGAAGAGGCTCGACACGCTGGTGCAATGATGCTGTTTGGCGAAAAGTACCCTGACGTTGTCCGAATGGTTTCCATTGATGGAATCAGTAGGGAACTCTGTGGGGGAACGCACGTCGGCAATACCGGTGAAATCGGACTTGTAAAAATCATTCACGAGGAGAGTGTATCAGCCGGAACACGACGAGTCGTTGCAGTAACGGGGCACCGTGCCCTCGAACGGTTCCGGGAGGCAGAGGCCACTCTCGCAGACTCAGCAAATGCCCTTAAGGTCCCCGTGCCCGATCTACCAACTCGACTAAACTCGTTAACAAAAGAGCTTAAGACCCTAAAACGACAGGCTGCAACAAATAAAACTGACATTTCTATCGATGAGCTACTGAATTCAGCAGAGGAAGTCGCTGGTGTTCGAATTGTTGTTGCAGACGCTACAGGATGTAATGCAGCAGCAATGCGTCAATGCATCGACCAACTTCGTCGAAAGGCAAGCCCTATCGCTGTGCTTCTTGGAAGTTCTGATAACGGCAAAGTCACACTTGTCGCAGGAATTAGTCGCGAAGTTGAATCCAAAGGAGTTTCAGCAGGCACATGGATACGTGAACCTGCCGCTCTCGTGGGAGGCCGTGGTGGCGGACGCCCAGATTTAGCACAAGCTGGTGGCAAGCTCTCGGCAAAGCTACCCGAGGCGCTCTCCCGTGCAAAGCAGGAAATACGAGACTGCCTCGAGGACTAAGAGATCCTCAGAGCCTTTAATGCCTCCACGCCACCAAGCAACCCACACTTACGCCAACAACTTTTCAACGGCTGCTATTGCTGAATCATAATCTGGTTCTTCTGCAACCTCTGGAACAACTTGGACATACTGAACAACGCCTTTGCTATCGAGAACAAAAACTGCTCTCGCGAGAATTTTCAGCTCATCGATGAGCACGCCCCAGTCTTTTCCAAAACTACGATCCATGTAGTCGCTTCCATTTTTCATAGATTCGATGGATTCGGCACCACAAAAACGATTCATTGCGAATGGCAAGTCAAGACTCACCGTCAATGCAGAAACTTTGTCTCCCAGAGAGGCAATCCTCGCATTGAAGGTTTTTGTTTGAACCTGGCAGACCGGTGTATCCAGAGAGGGAACGACACTCACGATAAGCGGCTTCCCTGAGAAATCGTCTCGTTTTACGTGCTGCATCCCATCTGCCCCATAACAATGAAGATCAAAATCCGGGGCCTTCGCTCCTGGCACCAATTCATCGCCAACAAGTGTTAACGGATTGCCTTTGAAAGTAACTGCGCCAGTGCGATGATTCGTCATGAGAGACTCCTTGAACTAAACTGTAATAATTCGATATGGTTCTAGAAGTATTGCGGGACAAAGCAATGACACAACCCCACGCTGTAAACTAACGGGCCTCTCGGCATCATCTGCCATCCCAGGCACATACGCACCCCTTCCAAACCTATTCAGTCTCAAAAATCACATTATCGATGCGACTTATTGGACAAACAAGTCAACGCCTCGGATTACTCCTTCCGGCGTTTGCAATTATCCTTGAGCTCAATCACACAATTAGCCTTGGGCAGATGCTGATGATGCTGGTTGCCTCGGTGTGCCTTTTTGGCATAGGCCGTATTCTAGAGGGCTACGGTCAGACCTAAACGACTGCCTTCAGCCAACCCAAGAGCAATCGAATCTGCTACTCATACACCACTCGTCTCTTTGGAAGTATTCATGTTTACCCCACTAATTTTCAAACCGCTCTATCGCCAGTATCTTTGGGGTGGACGCCGATTTCAGAGCTTGCTTGGACGCGAATTAGAGCAGCCTGGGCCCTACGCCGAATCATGGGAGATCGTCGATCACGGAAGCGACCAGAGCATTGTCCGCTACGGTCCGCTTGCCGGAAAAAGCCTCGGTGAGTTAATGCGGGAGGACCCGCAAGGTTTGGCCGGCATCTCAACACCGAGCACGTTCCCTCTTTTGTTCAAATTTCTCGACGCACACAAAGTACTTTCTGTACAGGTTCACCCGGACGATGAAGCTGCCTCACAAAGAACTCCACCCGACCGAGGCAAAACTGAGGCTTGGTATGTTGTCGAAGCAGAACCAGGGAGCAAAATCTATGCAGGCCTGCGGGATGGCATAGACGAGCCTTCGCTACGGAAAGCTATCACGGCAGGAACGTGTGAAGAAGTGCTCCACGTCATCGAACCCAAGGCAGGAGACTGCATATTCATTCCTGCCGGTACTGTTCATGCAATAGGAGCTGGCTTGGTCATTGCCGAAATTCAACAGTCGAGTGATGTCACTTTCCGTCTATTTGATTGGAACCGTGTCGATAAAAACAATACACCCAGAGCCCTTCACCTTGACGAAGGAATTGAGGCAACTCGGTTTTTGGGGCCGGTCACACTCGCTCCAAAAAAACCTACAACTGACCCGGCTGTTCGACGACTTGTGGAATGTTCCTATTTCTTTTTCGACGAGGTGCGTCCGAATTCAGCGTGGATGACAACTGGGAGTTGTTGTGAAATTATTGCAGTTTTATCTGGTGTGTTGAAGCTTCCCCCTGACTGGAATCTACCAACACTTCGAAAAGGTGACTGCGTTCTCTTTCCTGCCGAGCTTCAACCGCAGAGTCTTTCATGCCAGCGGGATGATCACGAGAATCCACACCTTCTAAGAATTACTGTTCCGCCACCACGAGAAACGGTGGAAAAAAACGCTTAAATACGTCGGAAACATCTGGTTTTCGACCTTGGGAAAAGCCGGAGGTCTCCCTAGACTCTCAGCTTGTTCCGAGTTGTATCCAGTTTTTGGAGTGAGCACCCATGCACGTTACCCGCGCAGTGATAGTAATTTGCTGTTTTGCATGCACAGGCTGTGCCTCACTCGGTCGGCCCGACTGGGCTCAACCAGGTCCGGCAGCCAAACAGAGACGACGTGCGGTTCGTTTCGACCCCTATTTGCAAGATGATATTGCACCGTCTGCATTGAGATTGCCGCTAATGGACGGAACTCGGCCGCGTGATTTTGCGGATCCGGTACCAGAAGTCACACGATCTCGCTGGTGGGCGCCCGTTCGGTAGCACAATGCTGTATCCTTGAGAGATAACCACTTCCTCTGGAAACTCATCCTGTGCCTCCATCACCCCGAAACCAGTCAAAAGCCGCGAGACAGACCTCTCGAAGCCCGTTGGCCCGAAAAGCACCACTACGGCCTGAATCGGGTCGCCCACGATACGGAAAGAATCCACGTTTCGGTATGGATGACGATGGGCTTGAACGACTTCAAAAAGTGCTTGCTGCAGCGGGTCTTGGCAGCCGTCGCTCATGCGAAGAACTCATAACCTCGGGTCGTGTGGAGGTTGATCACGAGATTATTACAACTCTTGGAAGCAAGGTCGATCCGGTCCGACAGCAGATTCGTGTTGATGGAGAACGATTACCCAACCCGCGACGTACCGTCTATCTCCTCAATAAACCTGTTGGGGTGGTGACAACGAATTACGATCCGTCAGGCCGACCACGGGTAATTGACCTCGTGCCGGCAGACCAACGACTGTTTCCCATTGGTCGCCTCGATCGCGCAAGTGAAGGTCTAATTCTTGTGACCAATGATGGAGAGCTTGGCAATCTTCTCACTCATCCAAGATATGGAGTTGAAAAGAAATATTTGGTTCAAATCGCAGGTATTCCGACGGCGGAGACAATTGAATCACTGCGGCAAGGGATTAGTCTTGCAGAAGCGACTGTGCAAGCAAAAAGGGTTGCAGTCCGTTCACAACACAAACAAAGCACCGTGTTAGAGATGGTGCTGGACGAGGGGCGCAATCGAGAAATACGAAGAATGCTTGCATCTCTTGGCCATAAAGTACAGCAACTTAAGCGCATAGCAGTGGGTGACCTGACTCTTGGAAATCTTCTACCAGGGCAGTGGCGCAAATTGACGTGGGAGGAGGTCGAGCGTTTACGTAAATCTGCATCTGTCGTAGTGGGTGACTTTCGAACACGAGCACCACGCACCAATGCACCCAAAAGGACGTATAGTGGCAGACCAAGAACACACCGTGACAGTTCCAATGGCGAGAGTGGCCGTCGGTCGAATGAACAGAGTAGAAAACGACGGCCAAAACGCCCAGGCAAGGCGTCCTCGTGGAGAAAACATACTCGCTAGAGAGCCAGCGGGTTAGAATAAAGGATTATTCGATTTATTGAATCAATTAGCAATCGCACTTTTATCAATGTCATCTACCAATCACTCGTGTAAAACCTATTACCAACAGTCTAAAATTGTTGCCCACGAACAAATTGCTGAAGCAACATGGCGAATTCGTGTTGACTGCCCGAACCTTGCCGCGACAACTCGTCCCGGTCAATTCGCAATGGTTCGTCTCACTGGCCGGAACGACCCACTTCTTGCCCGACCTCTTGCGATATACGATGTGTTTCAACAACATCAAGCACCAGACCACTGGCAGCCGATGTCTCTTGGTCCGGACAACGGCTGCGGAAATCTACGATTTGTAGACTTCGTCTATGCGGTAGCTGGCAAATTCACAACAACATTGACCTCGTTACGGCCGGGTGACAGTGTTTCCCTTTGGGGCCCGCTGGGTAATGGATTTCAAATTCCTCCGACTGATCACCTCGTACTCATTGCCGGTGGTATCGGGCAGACAGCGCTTCTCATGTTGGGCAGGGAATTCTTAGCCTCAACCCCCTCAAGTCAGGCTACGTTCTGTTGGGGCGCAGGACACGCAGGTCTCTTCGGACATGCCGAAGACTTTCGCAACCACGGAATGGATACTCATTTCGCAACACTTGATGGATCTAAAGGACATCATGGTACGGTCATTGACCTTCTCAATGCCATTGAAAAAGATGGCATGTTCAAGCACGCTGCAATTGCATGCTGTGGACCTGAAGGGATGATGGGTGCGGTTGCACAATGGGCAGCGGAACGCTCTCTCAATTGCCAGGTGTCACTTGAAACACCAATGGCATGTGGCATCGGAATCTGTTTTAGCTGCGTTGCACCAGTCCTCGACGAAAAGGGCAACTGGGATTACCAAAGAACCTGCATTGAAGGACCGATTTTCGACAGCCAAACAATCCAATGGGATGCAATGACCTGAGCGATCAATCTGCTGTAGCTTCAGACGCACGCTCTTAGCTAGCCGCTGACTGAGCGGCTTTAACGATGCGGGCAGAAAGTCTCGACTTGATCCGAGCGGCCTTATTTTTATGTATCGTTTTTGATGTCGCTGCCTGGTCGGCTTTCTTGGCAACCAACTTAAAAAGATCATTTGCTGTCGAAACGTCTTTTTTTGAAAGAGCCTCAAGCACTTTTCGGATCGATGTTTTGATCTCCGTTTTCATAGCCTTGTTTCGATCACGGCTTCGAACATTTTGACGTAATCGTTTTTTAGCACTTGCCGAATGAGGCATTCTGTCATTCCTGAACGTGAATAAAACCGTGAGAAAGGCACTGTAAAGCCGAATCTTCAAAATACCCGACAGAACACGATTCCGCCAGTACCCCAACAAAACATGCACAATCGTAGCATTTCCAGAATACGTGGACAGAAAAACATGACTGCCTTAGGCGTCTCTGGCATTCAGTTTTTCTAACCGTTCCGCCACGTCACGATACCCAAAATCAATTTCAGCAAGGTTCGACAGAAACTTCAAAGCCCCATCTTTATCTTTCAGAGCAGCAGCCAAAACACCTGCTCTGTACAGGGCTCTTTTCCGCAATTCTACTTCTCGATCTCCCAGACTCTCGACCGCCGTCTGGTAGTTTCGCATTGCCAATGGGTACTGCTTAATTTTCTGAAAACATTCCCCTAGCTCAAGGGCTACAGCCCCACGACGACGCGCGTCGAGCTGGACCTGCTGGAAAAATTTTATTGCCTCTGCCGGGCTGCCAGCAGTCTTGAGACGTATGGCCAGCTCATACTTCCAGGTAACGTTATCTGGATACCTCTCTACTCGCGCAGCAAAAACATCAATTTCCTGCTTAAGCAGAGCTGTTCTTAATCGAGCGACTGTTTCTTTGTTATCTTCGCTGTCCGTAGCTTGCAACTGCTTTTCAGCAAGCATAAGCCTACGTTTTGCCCAACGAATCTGCCTGTCTTCAAGATGTTCTCGTACCTTCAGGTCGTTGCCAGATGCCGCCAATGCATCAACAAGCACTTTTTCTGCATCTTCAACTGCAGCTTCTCGTTCCAGCAAATCTGCGAGTTCAAACGCCGTTTCAAAATCAGTTGGTGATGCGGTCAATTTCTGACGGAGTTGCTCCACAGGTGACACATCGCTGGACTCTTTTGGGCTAGCTCCACGACTTTCAAGCTTTTGTCGAGTCTTCTCAACACTTAACCGTGCGATCTCCCGTTCAGCCTCTTCTTGGACACTTTTTGTACCAGCAAGTCGCTGCCAGCAGGATATTGCTTGATCATACTCACCTAATCGTTCCTTATAGCTTGCACAGTGCTTGTTCACTGCAATGTCTTTGGGTGCAACATCGAGCGCCCTTCGCAGAAACAATCCCTGCGTATCGAGACAATGAGCATCACCACACGCATCAGCCATGCTCAGAATACATGCTATGTCAAAAGGATCTTTCTTAAGTACATCGAGGCCTGCCTTTATTGCTTCTCGCGTCTTTCCGCCCGCGACCAAACGCTTAAGACTCCCTCGACTTCCAGCAGAAAGCAGAGAAGCAAAACCACTCTTCTTTTTCCCACCAAACTTCTTAGACAGGGCTTCTAAAAAACCTTGCAGATAGATTGCATTTGCCGGATCGCCTGCTACGCAACTCCCAAACAATTCAACCGCGTAGTCATAATTCCCCTTTCTCAGGTTGTCTGATCCCGTTGTAAAGCATTTTGTGAGTCGACTACGCTCAGCAGGTGATGGCGGCGATATACTCCCAGCATTGCCTTGAGTTCCAACCGCTCTCTTTTCTTCCTGTTTTTCTGACATGCTTCCTACAAACTGAACAAAAGATATGATCTCACTAGCAGACCCCAAAATCCTAACAAAACTTACTCGTTACCCTCGAAAAAAAGAACCTCACTTTTTGGACAAGACAGCAATAGTTCCTCTCTCAATGACCATGTCAAAAGGCACCTGGCAATAATTCCTCTCAGCACATATTTGTCTTAATTCATACACTCAATCGAATTACTGCGTTATGCTGGAGAGACGAAAATTTAGGTATCAGATGAAAAGTCCTGTTGATCCATCCGACAACAATAACAATTCGCCTCTTGTGAGCGCGGTCGACTATGCGCAGCGGCATGGGCATGTTCTCTTTGTTGGTGCAGGGCCAGGACAGCCAGACCTTTTAACTGTTCGAGCAATTCGTGCGCTCGAGCAAGCCGATGTTGTTGTCCATGACCAACTTGTATCACCCGCAGTTCTTAACATTATTCAACCCAGTGCACAGAAAATATTACTGTCTGAAATTCTGGAACGCTCCTCGGGAAATGATACTGGCGTTACGCTCGGAACCTACCTGGCAGGATGCGCCGCTAAAGGTCACACCGTCGTCCGCTTGAAAGGAGGTGACCCTACTATCTTCGCAAGACTCCGTGAAGAAATAGAGCCGCTTATCGAACATTCTATTTCGTTTGAGATTATTCCTGGTATTACATCGGCAACCGCAGCAGCAGCAGCAGCAGTTACTCCGCTTACGTCGCGCAGCATCTCATCTAGTCTCACTATTGTTACGGGCCACGAAGCCAAGGACAAAAAAGAAACACTTGATTACGAAAATCTTTCAATCCAAGAAGGAACAATCGTGATTTACATGGGTGTTGAGCAGGCTCAACACTGGTCAAACGCAATCCTCAAAGCAGGAAGATCACCAGATACACCGGTAACGCTTGTAAGCCGCTGCAGTTGGCCTGACCAGCGAATCATCCAGACAACTCTTGGCTCCTGTGCTTTGGACATTGATATATCGAAAATCCCTTCACCAGCTGTTGCCTTAATTGGTGAAACACCGATAAGCAGCCCGAAACGAAAAAAACAAGCATCGCCGTTACAAGGATGCCGACTTCTAGTCACTCGTCCAGCAGGCCAGGCCGGTCCGGTTATTGCTGACATTGCACAGCGAGGAGGTGAGGCAATGCACCTACCCTTAGTTGATATTGTACCAGCAAGTGACCCAATAGAATTACAAACTGCTGTCGATGACGCATGGTCTTTCGACTGGATCATCTTTACGAGCGTCAATGGCGTTGACCACTTCTGTAGACAGATGCGACTACGGGAACTTGATCCACGTGCATTGGGAAGTGTGCAACTTGCTGCCATCGGACCTGCAACAAAAAAAGCACTTGAAGAGCAAGGCTTAGTTTGCGACTTGGTCCCCGACAGGTTTCTTTCTGAAGGATTCGTACACGCTCTTAACCAAGTGGGGAGGAGGCAGCGATTCCTTCTTATTCAAGCCGAACGAGGTCGCGACGTTTTACACAGAGAACTCGAAGCCGCTGGCCATGAAGTCAGGCGGGTAGCCGCTTACGCGAGTCAACCTACTTCATCAGACCGACAAACAGTATTTCGAATGATAGAACAATTCCCTGTAAGCTGGATTCTCCTAACAAGTTCATTTATTGCAGAAACAGCAGTGAATGTCTTTGGCGATCATCTCCTCACATGGAAAATCGCGAGCATCTCACCAATCACATCCTCGAAACTCACTGAACTCGGCTATCCAGCGACAGTTGAAGCAACCGAGGCCACCATGAAGTCACTTTTGGATTCAATAGAGTCTTGGCAACAGAACCACATTGAAGCCTCGGCATGTAAAGAAATTCCGGCAGGGAAAACAGTGCCGACTGAATAAGCAGAAAAGGCGGGAATCGCTGAAGCGATTTTGCATCTGCGTCGATACCGTCTAGGTAGGATGTGCTTGTGCACATGAAAAATAAAGCTTATTCCTGAGCCCTGTTAGAAAATTATGGCTTAAGCCGAGCGTAGTCGCCACGGAGGTTTAGTGTGCAATACCAGAGTCTGTCGGATACACACATCGTTTGTGCACCAGTACCTATCGATAACAGACAAATAGAGACCGTCTTCGATGCTCAGAAGACCAGAGAGTTCCCAATATCCTGGTACGGCACATTGAACACACTCGAAAACATGCCCCATGCTATCAAGACTGTTTGTTTAGAGATGCATCTCAAAGATATCGCTTCGAAACATCGGTTTCGCATGCAACTCCATTCAGCACGACGCAGCTTCCCGAACCTCAAAACGATAGTCGCACCAAAGGCCGGACAGGTCCATTACCACGACCTACTTGTCGAAGAGGGCATCTCAGTCATCCTTACACAGTCATACAGCACAACATCATCTCCCCGACGACCAACCCCTATAGGGTGGCCTTGCCGTAACGTTCAATGGGGACTGTGGGAGGTATCACGGAACACCCCGAAACAGAAAAAACGAATCCACAATTTTTTTTCATCCACGGCACGCAGGCGAGAACGACCAGGAACTCTTCGAATTTGGGATGCTGCATCCCTAGAAGGCACCTACGACCATAAAAAATTCAGCAGGGCAACAAGACGGATACACAAGCTCGTTTCCAAGAAGTCGGTAACGGTAATAAGCTTAGACCAACTTCCTGAACTAATTTCGAGTAAAAATTCTAGAGAAGCTCCTACCTCTATACTCAAAGCTGCCTAAACCAACGGCTCGCAGATACTCTGCCTAGTTATTCTTCTTTCCTGCTCATCAAAGTCGACCAACTCAAATAGGCCAGAATTCCACTACTTAAGATAAATCCAACATCGGCAAGCACACTCACCCGACTAAATGGGATTGCGACCGCTAAATCAGCCAAAAAAAGGATGCCTACGATCCCAGAAACCACCATGCCGACAAACGGAACGGACTTCGACACGCCGTGAGACCCTCCATAAAGTTATGAAAAAATAAGTGTCGGAGATCTCTCCACTTGAGATCTCCCTTTGGGATACCATACTTGTTCACTCACAGGGAGCCAACAAAATCTTTATCGTCCATCACGAATCATTGTTTGGAGTAATTTTTCGTGCCACCTCATGATGGTCAAGTCGCCGTTTACACAGGGTCTTTTGATCCGATCACACTTGGTCACCTAGATGTGATCGAGCGTGCAAGCCGTATATTTGACCATATTGTCGTCGGCGTAGGTATAAACCCCGACAAACAACCCCTTTTTGATCAGGAAGAGCGGGTCAAACTCGTAGAAGCAGCAGTCGCTTACCTGGACAATGTAACTGTCCGACGCTTCAACGGGCTATCCGTGACATTCGTTCGTGAACAGAAAGCACAGGTTGTCCTTCGCGGTGTTCGATCACTGACCGACATTGAGGCAGAATTCACGATGACTTTGGCAAACCGAATGCTCGACCCTGAAATCGAGACTGTCTTCCTGATGGCCGACGCCCAATATTCACATATCTCTTCGTCGCTATTGAAGCAAATTACTCCCCTCGCAAACGACATTGCGTTGGGCAAATTTGTGCCTCCTGCAGTGGTCAACGCACTTCGGGAAAAACTTGCTGACGCCTAGCATGCATCCGTTTCCTGAATTGCAGCAGATATGCAAGTAACGATACAAGCTCTCGTTGTGCTTCACGAATATCTAATTGTCGTCTAGTGAACCCGATTCAAAATACGAACGAAGAAATCGTGCGCGCTCGATATTACGATCTTTTGTATCGAGATCAACACCTCTCATCTTTTGAAGGTGGGCTGGCTGGGTGCGAACAAGTAACTTATTGACATCAGACACATGAAGATCATCCACCAGTCCTAGCAGCACTCCCATGCGCACCCTCGAAAGGAGTTGCATTGTTTCTTCGGCGCTAATCGTCTGAGCTGTTCTTAAAATCCCAAAGGCACGGCTAACCTGGTCGTGAACATTCTGCTCTGTTTCCTGCAAGAGGAATTCCCGAGCGCGACGTTCATAATCAATTAGCACCGGCACAACATCTGCGACTTGGGCAATCAGCTCACCCTCTGTACGGCCAAGCGTTATCTGGTTTGAGATTTGATAAAAGTCTCCGAAGGCCTGTGAGCCCTCTCCGTACAGACCTCGAACAGCCAATGAAATTTTGTGCAGACTTCGAAAAACCTTGTCAATCTGCCGAGTAATTACGAGCGCAGGTAGATGCAGCATTACGCTCACTCGTATCCCTGTACCTACATTTGTTGGGCATGCCGTGAGATACCCCCACCGCTGATGAAAAGCGTAAGGGACAACGGCTTCAATTTCTTCGTCAACACCACGTATCTGTTCCCAGACTGCTTCGAGATCCAGCCCACTATGTATGCACTGAATGCGAAGATGATCTTCCTCATTGATCATAAGACTGATCTGTTCCGCAGGATCGATTGCCACCCCACGAGCGCCTGTGGCATCTGCATGCTCCCTACTTATCAACTGCCGCTCGACAAGAAATTGACGATCAAGATCTTCGAGACCACCCAAATTTGTATATTCCAGACGTGAACCGACAGATGTTTTCGTAAGATGCGAGTGAAGAAAATCCTCAATTTCACTCCGCTCTGTCTCTGAGGCCCGACTGACAAAGGGGTAGTGCGCAAGATTCCGCGCAAGTCGAACCCGACTGCTCATAACGATGTCTGACTCTGGGCCAGTGCCCTTGAGCCATTGACCTACAGATGTATTCAGATCTTCAAATTTCATGTGCTTACTCTAACAGTATTCTTTTTTCAAAATCTAAACGTAGCTGGAATGCGTGCTTAGCACACGACGCTATCTGTGAAAAATGGAAAAATCAGTTTTCCGATTCTTCAGCATGCCACTTGTGAAGAATCTTCTGAATATTATCTCGCAGCTTTCCAGCCCTCTCATAGTCTTCACCCTCCACAGCATTACGAATGTCTTTCCGCATACCGATCACACGTGTGAGTTCCTCCGTCGATTCTGGCAGAACTTCTCCTCCTACCATTTTTTGACGATTTGGTCGACGCCCCCGGTGCTCTACTTCTCCGTGGATGTTTGCAATCAGGGGTTCGAGCTCATTTTCAAACTGCACGTAATCGTGAGGACATCCTAGCCTTCCCTGATTACGGAACTCAAAAAATGTAATGCCACACATATCACACACTAGTTGGTCGATTTCAGAAAGTTCTTTTGCTGTTTGCCCAACACCAAGAGGCCCGCCCTCAGTATCAGAATCTTCCTGTTGTGAATCAGCCTCAGCCTGATTGAGATATACCCGCGCATGATCTTCACATAGGTGTAGCTCTCGAACTTCGCCGGCCTCAAGTTCTGTAATGTGAAACATCGCCTGTTTGTCGCACTGCTGACACTGCATAATATCGCCCCTCAGAAATCTTCCTTATTACCAGCAACGATATCTGAAAGTTATCCTCACACGATACCGAAAAACTTTTGCCATTCCTTAAAACAATGGTACCTGTACTCAGTGTAAAGCACACTAACACTCTTAAAATAATGCTTTCTTACGAAAGCTAACAACTTGTACAAACTGCGAAAAGTATCACTATTCCAACCTAAAATTCGTTGAAATAACACCGTGGAGCCGAATCACTCCAACATCCAATCCTCGAGCGAGACGATCTCGAAAACTAAATGAGCAGCCCCTTGGCAGAAAGGGACGGACTGCAATCATAGAAACTCCACCCTAAAACAGCTATTTCAGCATATAAAACTCGCTCACATCAAAGGTGGTTCTCGAAGAGAGCAATTAGGACCATATGAAGCAATCTTGCTCCCCATTGACTCCAGCTAAGCCATAGTCCCAAATAGGACCAAAGACCGTACTGAAAATTTGTGGAAATAAATTAGCCGCTGCCCCCATGAACCATTTCCCGAACTTCAAGCATTTCTCGGAGTTAGCACAACGCGAAACTCTTATTCCGGTCTGTCGACGCATTTTTGCCGACACCCTAACTCCCCTATCGGCTTTTGCTCGAATCGATACTGGATCAGATGGATGCCTCTTTGAAAGCGTTATTGGGGGGGAAAAAGTGGGGCGATACAGTTTCCTCGGGTCCGAACCGTTCCTGCAATTTGAGGCCCACGGTCCAAACATAACAATTCGACGCAAAGGGCTTCCCGATGAGAAACTGCAGGTCGACGATCCATTAGCCGAACTCGAGAGGCAAATGGAACAGTTCAGACCAGCCCGTCTCGATGAACTGCCACCCTTTACGAGCGGAGCAATTGGTTATGCGGCGTACGATGCAATTCGTTATGCAGAGCATCTTCCACATACACCTCCGGATGACCTTGGCTTACCTGACATTTATTTTGCACTTTACGATCAACTCGTTGTCTTTGATCATGTTTCAAAATCTATCGACGTCGTCGCCTTAGCAAAACCCACTGCGAAATCACCCGAGGCCATCAAATCCGCTTATGAATCTGCAAAGATGTGCGTGAATCAGACCATCGAAAAGCTCAAGCAGGATTGTGCTTGGCCACCTCTTCATGACATAAGTTCACTCAACAGCCCAAGCCAAATGACACAGGAGACCATCACTGCTAATCGAAGTCGTGACGACTATTTAGAAGCTGTTGAGAAAGCGGTCGACTACATTCATGCTGGCGACATCTTTCAGGTAGTGCTAAGCCGTCGGCTCTCAATACCATTTGATGACTCACCGCTTGAACTCTATCGAACACTTCGTGTTGTCAACCCGAGTCCGTTCATGTTCTGCCTCCGCACACCATCGGCAACACTCGTTGGGAGTTCACCCGAGATTATGGTTCGCGTTATGGACAGAAAAGTCACAGTAAGGCCTCTCGCAGGCACTCGGCCGCGCGGAGCAACCCCTGAAGAAGATGTTGAACTTGCTGATGGGCTCCTAGCAGACCCAAAAGAACGTGCTGAGCATATCATGCTCATTGATCTCGGTCGAAATGATATCGGACGAGTCTCAGAACTTGGCTCTGTCGAACTCAGTGACATCATGACCATCGAACGGTATAGCCACGTCATGCACATAACGAGCAACGTCAATGGCAAACTCCGACCTGAGGCTACTGCTTTCGACGCACTTCGGGCGTGCTTGCCCGCTGGCACCGTATCTGGAGCGCCGAAGATTCGTGCAATGGAAATCATTGATGAACTCGAGCCGAACAAGCGAGGCCCCTATGCTGGAGCTGTTGGCTATATTGATTTTTGTGGCTCGATGGACACCTGTATCGCTCTCCGTACGATCGTCATCACTCAAGGCAATGCCCATGTTCAGTCGGGAGCCGGAATTGTTGCAGACAGTCAACCTGAGAAGGAATTTGAAGAGACTCTTAACAAAGCCAAAGGGCTCATCGTAGCAATCGAGATGACAATTCAACGGCTCAAAGACAATGGCGTTCCGAATACAGGGAAACAATGATTTCGCTTGAACAAGTTACTGTCCAGCGACAGGGCGTCATTGCATTAGATCAAGTCACTCACACAATTTACCCCGGGCAATCTGTTGCTGTCATCGGACCCAGCGGATCAGGTAAAACTACGCTCCTTGAAACTATCGCCGGACTCCTCCCCGTTCAGTCTGGCAAAGTATCTTTTGCAGAGTCCTCGTCAACGACGGACTCGCCGCTCACTCAACAACTCATTGGCTTCGTGCCAGACGGCAACACAACATGGCCGATGATACGAGCAGATGAATGCCTTGAGTTATTTGCAATGGATTCTGGGCTTCGTGGCAAGCAAATGGATGACGCCGTTAATCTTGCTTTGGAAGAGGTTTCTCTGGGCAACTTGCGCGGACACCGGATCGACACTCTTTCTTCTGGTCAAAGCAAGCGATTGCTGATTGCTCGTGCGTTGCTTTGTGAACCCGACATTTTACTACTCGACAACCCGTACGCTGGCCTCGATCCCGTTGGCTGTCAGATCATTGACCAACTGACTACCAATGCACAACTCACAGGCCGTATCATTCTTGCTGTTTTCAACAATGCAAATGTTCCCGACAACTTCACTGACCTACTTGTTTTAAACGACGGACAGAAAGTCACTGCTGGCCATTTTCAACCAAAACAATTTACTGAGGTGGACAAATGGAGCGTCCGCCTCAAATGCCCATGCTCTGCAGCACAAGCAGCCAAAATTATCCGCCACTTCACTCTTTCCTGCACAGTCGTCGATGACGATTTCTTAACCTGCTGTTTACCCACGAACCGTGGTCCAATTGAGGAAGCAGTAGCGGCACTTATAAAAGCAGGCTGTCCTCTTGAATCCTGTACGTATGACCCACCATGGCCCGCTCAGGTTTTGTATTCGCTTACGCGGAACTGATATGACCAGATATGCGATATCAATTGAGACGACATGCTTCGACAAGTTCCCGAACAAAATCACCGGCCGCATCAGCTGTAGACTTCCCACCTTGAGCCTTTTCGACACAGCGGACTACCGCAGAGCCGACAATGACACCGTCAGCAACTGCAGCAACCTCTTTTGCCTGTTCAGCAGTTGATATTCCAAAACCTACTACTATCGGCACCTCAGACTCTTCACGTAACCATTGGATACGTTCAATAAGATTTTCTGGTAATGCCGTTCGCTCTCCTGTCACTCCTGCAACTGACACACAATAAAGAAATCCGGTAGACCGTCTGGCTATTTCTCGAGCACGCTCTGGCGGCGTTGTCGGAGTCACCAGTCGGACAAGAGCAAGGCCAGCTAGCCGGCACTGTGTGTCCAGATCGTCAGACTCTTCTAGTGGCAAGTCAGGAACAACGAATCCTGCCAGACCACTTTCCTGACCACGCTTTACAAATGTCTCGATTCCATTGCGAAATATCAGTGAATAACTCGCCATAGCCAGCAAGGGCATAGAATGTGACTTCGAAAATGCAGCCACGACTTCAAACATTTTTGCGAGTGTCATACCGGCGTTTAGTGCGCGGGTGTACGAGGCCTGAATCACCGGCCCATCAGCAATTGGGTCACTATAAGGAACACCCAGTTCACAGCACGTTGCTCCTGCTGCACAGATCGACTCCAAAATAGCTGACGTCGATTTGCTATCTGGGTCACCGGCTGTAACAAAAGGGGCAACAGCACGACGCGACTCAGCCTTGCACAGAGCAAACGCATCGCCCAGCAGTTCAATTCCTGTTTTTCTCGTAGCGTCTTTGGCAGCCATTTACTATCTATCTCTTATTATGGAAAATCACTTACAGGAAAGGCATCAAGCCTAATCATCTACCTGATCACTCGTGCCCACGCAGCCTTGCTATTTCAGCAGCATCCTTATCGCCACGGCCTGACATGCACACGACTAGGACTTCCTCCGGACGCATTTTGGAGGCAGCATCAACGGCCCATGCTAAGGCGTGTGAGGTTTCAAGCGCTGGGAGAACGCCCTCCTGCTGAGCCACCATATCGAAGGCATCAAGCGCTGCGGCATCGGTTACACTTGTATAGTCAACACGCCCAGAATCTCTCCAAAAACTGTGTTCAGGACCAACTCCTGGATAGTCGAGGCCTGCAGACACTGAATGGACATCAGCCGTCTGACCATCTGCGTCCTGCAAGACATAACTCAGACTGCCGTGAAGAATGCCTGGTGTTCCGTAGGTCAGGGGGGCAGCATGCTCACCATCATCACTCGAACGGCCTCCTGCCTCAACGCCAACGAGACGAACTTCAGGATAGTCTACAAAGGGATAGAACATGCCGGCTGCGTTACTTCCGCCTCCGACGCACGCCACAACAGTATCGGGAAGCCTACCGAAGAGGCTTTTACAGCAATCTATTGTCTCGCGCCCGATCACTGATTGAAAATCTCGAACAATACGTGGAAATGGGTGGGGACCCACCACCGAACCAATGATGTAATGCGTCGTCTCAACGGATGCCATCCAGTCTCGCATTGCTTCATTAATCGCATCTCGCAACGTACGAGAACCACTTTCTACAGGACGGACCTCCGCACCCATTAATTTCATCGTTCGAACATTCGGAGACTGGCGACGAACATCCTCTGATCCCATGTAAACGACACATTCAAGTCCAAATCGTGCACATGCCGTTGCAGTTGCCACACCATGCTGGCCTGCTCCCGTCTCAGCAATAATTCGTCGCTTGCCCATACGAATCGCAAGCAGTGCTTGACCCAGCGTATTATTAATTTTGTGAGCCCCTGTATGGCTAAGATCTTCTCGCTTGAAGTAAATCTGAGCCCCACCTGCTTTTTCAGTGAGCCTTCGGGCGAAAAGCAAAGGAGTAGGACGCCCAACAAAGGCTGCAAACAATCCTTCAAGTTCACTGATAAACTTCGGGTCTGCGATAGCTTCGTTATACGCCATCTCCAACTGATCGAGTGCTGCTGAAAGTGTCTCAGGAACATACCGACCACCAAAGCAACCGAAACGACCAAGATCATCAGGTACAGCAGAGAGTTTCTGGTCAACCATCTCAGCAGGAACACTTGGCATTCAAATCTCCAAACATTTAATCACGGCCTTCTGAGCCATACGTTCTATTATTCATTGCGCTTCAGCAAAAACGACGTACATTGGATTGTAGCCTGCTTTCATGAATTTTGACCTAATGATTATTCCCTTTCCCTCGTATCTCGCGTGAACGATGCCAGAACTCCCGGAAGTTGAAACGATGTGCCGCGGAATTGCCTGTTTCCGCGGGGAAATTATTAAAAACACCCACTTTCCCCGACATACACGGCGGCCATCTCCAATCCAACCCCGGCCGATAACAATGGCCGCCAAACTTCACCATGCTTGCATTCTGGACGTCACGCGTCTCGGTAAGCGGGCCGTCATGCGTGTGCGACAAAATGAACACCAGATGGATTCATTCTTGGTTTTTGAACCTCGGATGACTGGGTTGCTCCTGCGAGTAGCACCTCCAACCCACCAGCACGTGCGACTCATAGTCACCACAGCAAAAAAACAGCCTCTCATTTTTTGGGACCGACGTGGATTAGGAACGATCTCACTATTGGACAAATCAACATTCGAATCCCGATTTGGTAGCCACGCATTAGGTCCTGATGCCCTTACGATCACTGGACTTGCCCTGCATGCAAAACTTCGTTCCTCAAGGCGGCATATAAAAGTTGCACTCCTTGATCAGAAAATTCTAGCCGGTGTGGGTAACATCTACGCGTCAGAGATTCTCTATGAGGCCAAAGTCGACCCACGAACGAAGTGTCACCGATTGTCTCGCGCATCCTATGATCGTCTAGCCACAGCATGCTCCCGCATTCTCCACCATGCAATCAAACTGGAAGGATCTTCCATCGGGGACGAAACATACAGAACAGCCGACAATCGACCCGGAAGATACCAACGGTTGCACAAAGTGTATGGACGCTCCAAAAATGAGTGTTTTCAATGCAAAACCACAATTCAACGTATCATTCAGTCGCAACGGTCAACTTTCTTTTGCCCCGCGTGCCAACAACGTTACTAATTCGTGATTCCTGCTATTATTTAAAGGAGGCGTACCTATGCTACGCTCTGAAATACATCGGTATCAAAACATTCCCACAGCACACTCGTTCAATCACCTCGTGTAGGAATAAAAGTAACAAGGAGCCTCTACAATGCCATCGAATCCCGCAGACAAATCGACCTCTCGTAGAAATTTCCTTACAAACGCCTCGGCAGCACTCAGTTTGACTTCGCTACTCCGTGGTTCTGATTGGAGTCATGCCTACGCTACGGAGGCGACACAATCTTCAACAGCTGAAACTCTTGCCGGAGAACTTCACGCCTCACTAACACCAACTCAGCGAAAGCAGGTCTGCTTTCCATGGGATTACAAGCATCCAAAATACGGACTGCTTCGTACCCGAGTCGCAAACAATTGGCAGGCAAGCAAACCAGAGATTGCGAGTGACTTTTTTACACCAACTCAACAGGGAATGGTCCGAAAAATATTTGATGGCCTCATTACACCGGAATGGCAACCTCGTTTTGATAAACAACTAGAGGATGACTGCGGCGGCTTCGGGTATTCGCAAAGCGTGTCGCTTCTCGGTGAGCCCGGGAGCGGCAAGTTTCAGTTTTTATTAACTGGCCGGCACATGACTCTAAGGTGTGACGGTGACTCTGCTGATCATGTTGCCTTTGGTGGACCTATTTTCTATGGACATGATACCGGCAGTTTTGATGAAGGGCCTACTCATTCAGGAAATGTTTTTTGGCCGCAAGCAGTCGCTGCGAACAAGGTGTACGCAATGCTTGATAGGCACCAGCAGGTCCAGTCACTTGCTCCGCGGTCACCCAAAGAAAATGCCATCGGCTTTCACGGAAAAGCTGAGCGACCGGGGCTATCAGTCACAGACCTTACGAATGAACAAAAGAACGAACTGGGGAAGGTCCTTAAACTTCTTCTCGAACCATTTCGACCAAGTGATCAGGCTGAGGTCGACCAATGCCTCGCCTCACAGGGTGGAATTGATGCATGTCGACTGGTTTTCTACCAAGACAAAGACCTCGGCAACGATGGTGTGTGGGACAACTGGCGTCTCGAGGGGCCGTCATTTGTCTGGCATTTTCGAGGAGCGCCACACGTCCACGTCTGGGTAAACATAGCTGACAGCCCACAGGTCCCAACGAATGCATGACTGTTGTATTGTTGGAGGCGGTGTCATCGGTCTCTCGATAGCATGGGAACTTGCTCGACGCGGCAGGTCTGTGTCTGTGGTCAGCTGTGATGTTCTGCGGCATGGTGCCAGCTGGGCGGCAGCTGGCATTTTCCCAGCCCAACCACAAGACGCGCTTACGCAATTACGGGGAACACCCATCGAACAATTGACGCAGTACAGCGATCGACTACACCGACAATGGGCAGAATCACTTCTGGAAGAAACCGGCATCCACAACGGTTTTCATCGCTGTGGCAGCCTTTCCATAGCGACAACAGAAGAAACACACTCCGATATCCTCAACAGCGTCGAAAAGTGGGAACGCTTACAAGTAGAGCATGAACCTATTTCTTTGAAGGACGTAAGGAAACTCGAACCTGCTCTCAATAGCGGCTTTATTACTGACCACCTGAGAAGTGCCTACTACCTTCCGGACGAGACACAAGTCCGTCCCCCATGGCACCTTAAAGCATTGCGAGAGGCGTGTTTAAGACGCGGCGTGACAATAATAGATGACGTACGGGTGCAAAGTTTTAATTTCGACTCGGACCGAATCGTCACAATGAACATTGAAGGCCGAAACCTAGCTCAGTGTTCAATGCATGCGGCCCAATTCTGCATTGCAGCGGGTGCATGGTCAGAGGACTTGCTTCACAAACTCAATATCAACGTGCCCACAAGACCCTGGAGAGGGCAGATCTTACTACACAAGACTGACCCTGGACTGCTCCGTCATATAATCAACATCGGCTCGGGTCTTGACTACATAATTCCACGAAATGATGGCCATATTCTTATCGGATCAACAATTGAAGATGTTGGATTTGACGTCTCGACTACACCTTTATCTCTTGACCGGCTAAGCACAATTGCTGGAGACCTTCTCCCTGATCTCATTTCTCGCGAACCGAAAGAAATTTGGGCTGGACTAAGACCGGGCTCACCTGACGGGCTTCCAACCATTGGACGTGTGCCGGCGGTAGACAATGCGTGGCTCGCGACTGGACATTACCGCTCTGGTTTCCATCTCTCCACAGGTACAGCCCACCTCATCGCTGATTCAATGTGTGAAATCTCAACTGACCTACAGATGGACTTCTTTTCCGCTGAACGAGCGGGCCTTGCAGAAACCACAAACCTTGTCTCGTGACACCAGGAATTCGACCGTATGAAAAATTCGTTTCCCCGTTGAGTGACCAACGGGGAAGGGGACTGGTCCGCCAAAAATACCCACCACACGAATGCACAACGAAAGCCGACTACCAAACGCCCCCATCGCTTGTATAACTGTGGGATCACTTTCCCACAAAACCATTTTCAATTCTTGACAAGTCAGCGCCCAACAATCGGTAGGCTAATTCCTTTAACTGTTTCTCTGAACCTTTCAGATGCCATGTCTGCTGCACATGCTGCATCGATTCGTTTGGTTTTAACGCTGCCGCCGGAGAAGACGTTTCGAGTTCATAAAATGGACCAAGCGGTGCCCCCCCTTGATCAGGTGGCCCGTCATTGTAGGCATTAATAACGTCTCCCAGGTAAGGCTCATCCTGTAATTCCCACATTGAATTGATGTAGCCAAAAGGAGCGTCTTTTACGTCGTATGTAACAAGAGTGAGCACTTTTCCAACTGCATCATAGCTACCCGCAAGCCCCTTGGAACATTTGGGCCCAACACCAATCTTTCCACGCCGCAGGCCGTTCCCACGAAAGAAGACTGTATCGTTACGAACATAGAGATAATCCGGTGGAACTGGACCAAAGTATTCATCATTAACACGACCCAAAGAGTCCGTCTCTTTTTCATCCCGGAGAGGAATTATGACAGTCGTATTTGGCGACGGGTTGTACATTCCAAGTATCCAAATAGACAGAAGCCCGTTCTCAGGGTCCCAAGGCTCATTGCCACGATTTGTGATTCGGTTGTCAGACTTGTACCCAACGAACTCAAGCCCTTGCGGCACATTCTGCCCAAGAATCACTTCCAGATCATTTTCCTGAAGCATTGATACTGTACGGTCAATTCCAACCTGGAAATGAGTGCCGCTATAGTTCTGAAGATTACAAAAATGATGAAATGATACTGAATCTTCCTGTTGTGCAACAACTTCATATGAATCTGTATCTATCGCTGCAGGGGTCTTCCAATTGTTGAAATTGAAACTTACGCCAGGGTTAAAAAATAGTGCATACTGACCGCCCTCAGGCCCTATCCAAAATCGTTCTTCACCACCGAACACGTGAATATGCTCTTGCATTGTTCCTTTTCTCTCAGACTCAGAGAGAATGCCCTGAGAAATGACCGGGCGATTGATCCAACCGAAACTAGGACCCGACTCTTTGTCAAATGTACTTGTCATCACTCGACCTTGATACGCAGGCGCGACAGCCACAGCTGCCGAACCTTTTCGGAGTAGAATGACATTTGTGCACTCTTGAAGAAACTCAATGTCGCTTTGAAAATCCATGATCTTGGCAGGCCTTTCTGCACCAAAAGAAAAATTGAGTCCTACAAGAAGCAGCATGGTGCACCACACAGTGATCCAGCCACGACGACGTCCATGCAAAAAAGGAAGACTGAACACTTGAAACATTACCGCTCGACCCTGAGACACATAAATCCAGCCAGCGACTGACTAGCAACCAGGCACGGCTCATGGGAACATCCCAACGGCCCTTATTTAATCGAAGAATACTGCTGAAAATAAACTCGTGGTGCAGTGTTATCGCACTGCATCAAAAAGAATTGCATGCAGGCTTGCTTGCTCCACGTTGCCTTCAAGGCATTGCACAGAGACTCGGTACCTGCCACTCTTTGGAAAATTGAGCCATCCAATCGGAAAAGTCTGATAATTATGTGAGGAATTCTGTTGATTCAGGATCGATTCACCACCTTCAATACCTACGTGCCACACAAGCCTTCCCTCTCCAGCATAATTTAATGACACCTGATACTCACCTGGCACAAGAACATCCACTTCCCACGACAGGTCAGCATCCGGACGAAAATCATGACCATGAACGATCCGTTTCCATTCACCAAACTTTTCCATCCATCGTTTTTCTGACTTTTTTACTCCATTGCTATCAGCGAACTCAACGGCAAGTTCCGTCTTCGCTTCCGGATCAAGCGTCAGCGCCGGATCCACAACTGGTTTTTCTTGGAATGAAAGTTTGATAACCGATGCGAGTAATTCTGGAGGTCGTGGTGGCAACTCAAGCACAACATGTTGCCCACGACGCTTCCAACGGAGTTTCGCGGACATATCACCGGGAAGCAACAAACGTGCCTCCCGGACATCCTGTTCGATGTTTGGCAGATAGAGCTGGCCGGATTCCGGCCATTCAAAAACTGTTAAAAATAACGAGTTTTCTTTCTGAGTTATATCACCCCATGGCATGGCATGCTTCCAAGGAGAGCCCTGGACGTCGTAGATAACCTGAGGATAGCGAGCAATCCACGCTCCTGCGTCACGCAACGCTGCAGCGCATCTAGTGGATACGCTTCCATCGCCACGGGGGCCTATGTTGAGCATGTAGGTGCCGCCACGGGCAACACAAGCAACCAATCGCTCCAGAATTTGCTTCGGAGACTTCCAGTTCTCGTCGTACCACGCATAGGCCCAGGAATCGTTTGTAGTGTCAACACTTTCCCAGAGCCCATCGACATTCACAATTGGCACCTCCATATCACCGAGCGTCTGATAATCACCTAATTCATGACCAGCTCGTCCAGAAACAAGTGCTCTGGGCTGATTCGTGTGCACTACTTCAACAAGTTTCTCGACATAATGCTTGGGCATTTTCCCAGGCGTATCAAACCAGACGATTTCAATTGGACCATATTGCGTCGTAATTTCCCGCACCTGAGGAAGACATTTCTTCTGAAAATAGTCGTCGAATGTTGCTTGTTTGCCACTCGCATCAACTTGCGGCCCGCCGCCGCCGCCAGGAAAAGTCCAGTCTTGGTTATGGGAATAATAAAAACCGAAACCAAGCCCTTCTTTACGACAAGCCGCCGCCAAATCTTTCATTGGATCCTTGCCCCAAGGCGTGGCATCAACAATATTGAAATCACATGCATCAGATTTATACATCGCGAAACCATCGTGATGTTTTGCCGTAATGACGATGTACTTCATCCCTGCATCACGGGCAAGTTTTGCAATACCGCGAGCATCAAAATCTACTGGGTTAAACGTTTTGGCTAGTTTTTTATATTCAGGTACAGGGATTCCAGCCATTCGCGGATTCATTATCCATTCGCCGATTCCATAGTAGGTCTCACCATCGACCTTGTTCCCTAGTTGGGAATATAGGCCCCAGTGAATGAACATTGCATAGTTGCCTTGATCAAAAAGCTGTCCTCGCTTGGCGTCCTCGGCCCGGAGTTTCACAACACGAGCACCCCATAAGCCATCCATGTCAGACTGGCTCCCCACCGATTCAGCGGAAAAACCTGTGGAAATGAGACTCAGCGGCACGATCGCCATCACCATGCTGACAAATGCGATAATTCTCATCATGTAACTCCATACCTACAAAACAACGCTGAGTGTCCTGGACAAAGGCGAGCTAATAAATTGACTCACTGCCGTCTGTCACCAGAAAACACTTGCAGGATAAACCCGTGGCAGCATTGCAAAACAAATGACTAGTCTAGTTTTCTAATTTTTTTGCTCTATCAGGAGAACACACGATTTCCCCCATTGTCTTCATTTACTCCCTTGGGCAAAAAACTCATTCCTATAACTTCAGCGCACGCTGTCGATAGTGCTCGTCAGTTCGATTTGCGATACGGCTGACATCTTCTGAGCTCATGAACGTAGGCCCCCCTAAAGCGGCTGCTCCTACAAATATTTCCGCTGCTTTTTGAGCCATAAGCATCGCCGCCTTTACAGCCCCTGCTGTCTTGCCCAAGGTAATAATGCCATGGTTCTCCAAGAGAATCACCCGCGGTGCACAACCATGCTCCTTCAAAAACAAATCTGTTTCACTACGAATTGATTTCGAAAGCGTCAGCCCAGGATCAGTATAAGGAATCAATACCGAGCGGGCTCCGCAGCAGACAATCTCATCGGGAAAAAGTCTGTGAGTTGCAAATTGGCCTGCAAGTGGTGAGCAAAGAATCTGATTAACCGAGATACTATGCGTGTGTCCTACAAAATGAACATCTTCCAATGAAAGAAGATACGCATGGAAGAGAGTTTCAACAGATGGTTTTTTTGCAGATGTATCGACCCGACTCGCCATGAGTGATTCTTCAATGGCCTGATCTGACATCTCGTCCTGATCAAGCATCGGGAGCAGGGCATCGAATCG
>MDSW01032197.1_pt1 | contig 35383 bp, 36 predicted proteins | sample 811171 | NCBI WGS metagenome assembly MDSW01 (sample SAMN05326641, study PRJNA326480) | marine metagenome | isolation source: seawater | place: Atlantic Ocean: North West | collected 2012 | reverse complement strand
AATTATCTCTTGGAAAGGAACTTGTATTGTTCACGAACAATTTACTAGTAAAGAGATTGAAGATATTAAAAATCAAAACCCAGGCATCAAAGTCATAGCTCACCCTGAATGCCCACCGGACGTAATCGAGGCTTCTGACTTTGCTGGATCTACATCTGGTATGATTAAATACGTAAAAGATAATCAACCTAAAAAAGTGATGCTAGTTACCGAATGTTCAATGAGTGATAACGTCGAAGCTGATAATCCAAATGTTTCTTTTATAAAACCTTGTAACCTTTGCCCTTACATGAAAAAAATTAATTTAGAAAAAATCTTAGACTGTTTAGAAAATGACACTAATGAAATTATTTTAGATAATAGAACTATAGAAGCAGCAAGAAAATCTGTAATTAGAATGACCGAAATCGGTCGTTGAATCTGTGTATAAATTAAATCAATCTTATATTAAAACAGTAGTGAAAAGAGCTCTAGATGAAGACCTAAAACCTAGAGGTGATATAACCACTAATCTAATTAAATATAAAAATAAAAAAGTTAAAGCTAAAATTTTTGCAAAACAAGACGGTGTTATTGCTGGTTTAGAATTTTGTAAGGTAGCTTTTAAATTGATTGGAAGAGAGGTAATTTTTACTAAAAAGATATCTGATGGTAAGACGATTAAAAAAAATACTGTCATTGCGGTGGTAGAAGCTAAGATAAAAACGATTTTAGCAGCAGAGAGAACCGCATTAAATTTTTTAAATCATGCATCTGGTATAGCTACAACTACTAATGAATTTGTTAAAAAAGTAAAAAATAATACTAAAATTTGTTGCACAAGAAAAACTGCTCCAAATTTAAGATTAATAGAGAAATATGCTGTTAAACTAGGAGGAGGCTATAATCATCGATATAATCTAAGTGATGAGATTTTAATAAAAGAAAATCATATTGCTGTATCCCAAGATTTAATACATTTAATTAACCAAGCTATCAAATCAAAAAAAACTGTAACAGTGGAAATTGAAAATATTAATCAACTTAAAAAAATCCTTGGTTTAAAATTTAAGAGAATTCTTTTTGATAATATGAATATGCAAAATTTGAAGAAATGTTTAAAACTTTGCAAAAAAAAGTACAAAACTGAATACTCAGGCAACGTTACAATCCAAAATGTTGCAAAAATATCAAAAATAGGAGTAGACAGAATTTCAATTGGTGCTATTACTCATAGCGCAAAATCTTTTGATAGCAGCTTGCTCATTAATTTTTAAATTTTTAAAAATTACTTTTTAGCTAAAACTACCAATGAATATCCACCAAAAATAGAAGAGGATAATCTTTTACTGAAAAATTGAAAGAAATATTGCAGAGTATTGATGAATAGTGATGAGATTTTTTTGTTGTCTTTAAATTCTTTAAGTCTATTGTTCACTAGATCTTGTTTAAGTATTATAAATCCATTGCTTTCTAAAAGTAGTATTGCAGTTTTTATTGTATAAAAGTGTAAGTGACCAACATTTTCGTAGGATTTTTTAAAAATATTTTTTTTTCTTATCATTGAAATAAGACTAATTTCCAAGGGTATATTGAATAAAAAAAACTTACCTTTTTCTCTCAATTTTTCTAAAAAACCATAAGTATCTTGGATATGTTCAAATACATCAGATGCGATTATTAAATCACTCTTTTTATAAAGATTAATAAAATCCTCATTAAAAAAATTGATTCCATTAGAATTTTTTTTGGCTAATTTAATTGCATCTGAATTTATATCATATCCCTCGAGTACACATTGTTTATTAAAAATTTTACTTTTTTTTTGCCTCTATAAGCATCTGACCAGCTCCACACCCTATATCAGTAATGGAATTTATTGTTTCAGTTTGTAACTGAGATTTTTTTAAAATATTAAATAAATTTTTCCATTTAAATGCACTATCTTCAATATGATATGAATGATTTTTTTTTTATAATCGCCAGATAAATAACGATCCATATTTTTCATTATTTATTTACTCAATTCAGCTTGTGCGGCAGCTAATTTTGCAACAGGTACTCTAAAAGGAGAGCAAGAAACATAATTTAATCCTGTTCTTGAACAAAATTCTATGCTTTTAGGATCGCCACCATGCTCACCACAGATACCAAGTTTGATTTTTTTATTAGTTTTTCTACCTCTAGCTGAAGCAATTTCTACAAGCTCACCCACACCATTTTGATCAATACTTACAAATGGATCAATTTCAAATATTTTATTTTCAAAATAATTATTTAAAAATTTTCCTGAGTCGTCTCTGCTTATCCCTAGAGTGGTTTGAGTTAAATCATTAGTTCCAAAACTAAAAAAATCTGCATGTTTTGAAATAGATTTAGCTTGTAACGCTGCACGAGGTAACTCAATCATTGTACCAACCAAATAATCTAATTTTGTTTTATTTTCTTTCTCTATTTCTTTGGCAATTTTGTTCACTAAAGTTCTTAAAATTTTAAGTTCTGTATCAATTGAAACTAGAGGTATCATAATTTCTACGAAAGCTGCTTGTACTTTTTTTTTTTGTAATTCGACTATAGCCTCAAAAATTGCTCTACATTGCATCTCATAAATTTCTGGGAAAGAAATACCAAGCCTACAACCTCTATGTCCTAACATTGGATTTTCCTCGTGCAGTTCTGCTATTCTATCCTTAACTTCTTTTGCTGACAGATTTAAAGATCTTGCAACTTCATCTATATCTTTATCAGCTTTTGGCAAAAATTCATGAAGTGGTGGGTCCAATAATCTTACTGTAACTGGCAGGCCAGACATTACTTTAAATATTTTTTTAAAGTCCTCTTTTTGATAAGGTAAAAGTTTATCTAGTGCGCTATTTCTATCTTCTTTTGATTTAGATAAGATCATTTGTCTAACTGATAAAATTCTTTCTTCATCAAAGAACATATGCTCCGTTCTACATAGGCCTATTCCTTCAGCGCCAAACTCTCTAGCAGTTTTGCAATCTGCCTCTGTCTCAGCGTTTGTTCTGACTTTTAATTTTCTAAATTCATCAGCCCACTTCATTATAGTAGAAAAGTATCCAGAAATTTCAGGTTGAACAGTAGGAACTAACCCTTTCATCACCTTTCCGCTACCACCATCAATTGTAATTATGTCCCCCTCCTTAATTATTTCGTCGCCAGCTTTAAATTGTTTCAAATCATAATCTATTGTTATTTCACTTGAGCCTGATACACATGGTCTTCCCATACCTCTTGCAACAACAGCAGCATGACTAGTCATTCCTCCTCTTGCGGTAAGAATTCCTTTTGCGGCATGCATTCCGTGTATATCCTCTGGCGAAGTTTCTAGTCTAACTAAAATAGTATCTTGCATCATAGCATTTAATTTTTCGGCCTCATCAGCTGTAAAAACAACCTTTCCACTTGCAGCTCCCGGTGAAGCAGGTAAGCCTGATGCGATTATTTCTTTCTTAACTTTATCATCTAAGGTTGGATGCAACAGCGTATCTAAAGTATTCGGGTCTATTCTTTTAATCGCTTCTTTTTTCGTAATTAATTTTTCTTTCACCATATCTACAGCAATTTTTATTGCAGCTTTAGCAGTTCTTTTTCCTGATCTTGTTTGGAGCATCCAAAGTTTATTATTCTCAACTGTAAACTCAATATCTTGCATATCTTTATAATGTTTTTCTAATTTTAAAAATACTTTAGCTAATTCTTCATAAACTTTAGGCATAGTTTCTTCCATTGAAGGATCGTTTGAGCCTGAGTCTTGTTTAGCTTTTTTTGTTATGTATTGAGGAGTTCGTGTGCCTGCGACTACATCTTCACCTTGTGCATTTATTAAAAATTCCCCAAAAAAAGAATTTTCTCCTGTTGAAGGATTTCTTGTAAAAGCTACACCAGTTGAACAATCATCACCCATATTACCAAAAACCATAGTTTGAACATTTACTGCAGTTCCCCAATGATCTGGGATTTGATTTAATTTTCTATAAGTTTTTGCTCTTTGACTATTCCAAGATAAAAAAACTGCATTAATTGCACCAAATAATTGTTCTTTTACATCTTGAGGAAAATTAATTTTTTTCTTCTTTTTTACTAAATCTTTAAAATTTAAAATTAAACCATCCCAATCACTTTCATCTAAATCTGTATCCAATAAAACCCCTTTAGTTAATTTATAATTATCAATCAATTCTTCAAATAAATGTCCATCAATACCAAGAACAACGTTGCTATACATTTGAATAAATCTTCTATAACTATCTTTTGCAAATCTTCCATTGTATGTTTTCTTTTTTAAAGCCACTACTGTTTTATCGTTTAGACCTAAATTTAAAATTGTATCCATCATCCCAGGCATTGAAATTCTAGCTCCTGATCTAACTGATACTAATAATGGATTTTTTAGGTCACCAAATTTTTTTTTAGTTTTCTTTTCAGTTTTTTTAAGCTCTGACTCAATATTTTTTATTATTGTTTTTGGTAATTTTTTTTTATTTTTATAAAAAAGATCACAAACTTCTGTTGTAATAGTAAACCCTGGAGGAACAGGTAAACCTAACCTTCCCATCTCACCAAGATTTGCTCCTTTACCGCCTAAAATATTTTTTTTGTTCTTTAGCTTTTTTGTAGATTTATCATCAAAACTGAATACTACTTTTGCCATCACAGACCCTCTAATTTTGAAAAATCAATAAAGTTATCAAAAGTATTACAGAACATTTTAAGTAACTCTAATCGATTATTTTTAATATCTTGATTTTCATCATTTACGACGACATTGTCAAAAAAATTATCTGTAGATTCTTTGGTTTCAGAAAGCTTTATCAACAAGCTCTCATAGTCTTTATTATCATCTTTTACTGTGAAAGCTTTCCGAATCTCGTTAATTTTTTCGTGAAGTATTTTTTCTTCATCTTTTCTAAATAGCACCGCATCAGGTCTTCCAGTGATTCCTTTTCTGGCTTTTTCTAGAATATTAGATGCTCTTTTATATGAGCTAATAGCATTAAGACCAATACCTTTATTTTTATATTTATTCATTAATATAGTTTTCGAATATAAAGCTAAAAAATTATCACTTGTATGAGAACTGATCGATGCTTCAATTATATCAGGTTTTATGTTTTTCAATTTTAAAATGTTTCGCATTCTTTCTTTAATAAATTCCAAAACTTGCTGCTCTGTTTTTTCATTTTTAATTTCAACGCCTTGTTCTTGATAAAGTCTTACAGAGTAACTTATTAAATCTCTTAATTTAAATGACAATTTATTTTCAATTATAATTCTTAGTAACCCTGTTGCTGCACGCCTTAAAGCAAAAGGATCTTTGGAACTTGTAGGTTTTTCATCAATAACAAAAAAACCAACTAAAGTGTCAATTTTATCTACAATTGAAATAGAATAACTAAATGGTTTTTTTGGTAAAACAGAAGTCAAACCAGTAGGTAAATAATGATCACTAACAGAATTTGCTACGTCTTCCTCAAAACCCTGGGCAAGAGCAAAATATTTTCCCATCACACCTTGTAATTCAGGGTACTCTCCAACTAAATCAGAGCATAAGTCAGATTTGGAAATAGAAGCAGCAACTTGAACTTTTTCTTTATTGATATTTAAATCATCTGATAATAAGCCAGCTAACTTTCTTAATCGCTGTGTTTTATCATAGATAGTTCCAAGTTTTTCATAAAATGTAACTGATTTTAAATTTGCGATTTGTTTAATTAAATTTTTTGATCTATCTTTATCCCAAAAAAATTTGGCATCAGCTAATCTAGCCTCTACAACTTTTTTATTTCCTTGTGTAATTAATTTTTTTTCGTCTTTTTTATTCGCTACAACAAAAAAATTATTTGTCAACCGGTTTCTATTATCAAATATTGGAAAATATCTTTGATGTTTCTCCAAGGTCGAAATTATAATTTCTTGAGGCATTTTTAAATATTTTTTATCAAAACTTGTATGAAGTAAATTTGGATCTTCTAAAATATTAACAACTTCATTTAAAAGCTTAGGCTTAATGTTTTGTTTATATTCTTTTGATTGAGAAATTAAATTAATTTTTTTAATTATAATTTTCTCTCTTTCTTTGTGATCGATAATTATTTTATTATTTTTTAAAAAATTTAAATATTCCTTAAAGTTTTTAACTTTTTTTACTTTGGTAGTTAAATCTTTTTCAATAATTACCTCATCTGTAGTCTCAAGATGGTCGAACTTAAAAGAAAGTTTTTTACCATTATATATTGCAAATATTGATCTTAGAGGTCTCCCCCACATCAAATCGTAATCTGACCATTTCATTGATTTTTTCCAGGATATTAAACCTATAGATTTTGGAATAATTTTGATAAGTAAATCCTCAACTAGAATTGTTTTGGATTGTATTTTTATAAAATAAAATTTTGCCTTGTCTTTTTCTTTTACAATTAAATCTTTTTCTGAAACATTTTTAGCTTTGATAAAACCTTGAAGGACATGTTCAGGAGAGCTCACTCTAGGCCCTCTTATTTCTTTGGATTCGCTTGTAATTTTTTCATCTAATTGCTTAATAATTAATGTTAATCTAGTAGGTGAAGAATAAACTAATAACTCTTTAAATTTAATATTTTCTTCCTTAAGAAAATTTTCAATAGATAGCTTTAGTTGAGATCTTGCCTCTATTTGTAATTGTGGTGGAATTTCCTCACTATAAAGTTCCAATAAAAGTTCTAACATAATTTAACTTTGCGAGTTTAACCATAATGCACCACAACCTTTTGCGAGTTCTCTAATTCTAGTAATATAACCAGTTCTCTCTGCAACTCCAATTACACCACGAGCATCTAATAAATTAAAAATATGACTAGCTTTTAAACATTGATCATACGCTGGTAATGACAGTTTTTTTTCAATTAAAGATTTACATTCATTTTCAGTATTTTCAAAATTTTTAAGTAAAGTATCAGTGTTCGCAAATTCAAAATTATAAGCTGAAAATTCTTTTTCTGCTTGAAAGAAAACTTCTTTATATGTTGTCCCTTGATTGTTCCAATCAAGATCAAAAACATTATTTTTTCCCTGAACAAACATACAAAGTCTCTCTAGGCCATAAGTTATTTCTACTGGAACAGGTTTACACTCAATACCTGTCATTTGTTGAAAATAAGTAAATTGAGTTATTTCCATTCCGTCACACCAAACTTCCCAGCCTAAACCTGCTGCTCCTAAAGTTGGACTTTCCCAATCATCTTCAATAAAACGTATATCATGATTTTTTACCTCGATACCAATTGTTGCTAAACTTTTTAAATATAATTGCTTTATATTTTTTGGAGAAGGTTTAATAATAACTTGGTATTGATAATAATGTTGCAATCGATTTGGGTTTTCTCCGTATCTACCATCTGTAGGTCGTCTTGATGGTTGAACATATGCTGCCTTCCATGGCTTAGGTCCCAGAGATCTCAATGTTGTTGCAGGATGAAATGTTCCTGCTCCAACTTCCATATCATAAGGTTGCAAAATAACACATCCGTTTTTTCCCCAAAATTTTTGAAGATTCATTATAATATCTTGAAATGACAAAAAATTTAATTTTTCAGGTAATTTTTTTTTTACTTTTTTTCTTGCTGGCATTTATAAACCAAATTTTTGCCACATCGATTTTTCTTCTATAATATTAGTTAATCTATCAACGGGATCATGAATTGAAGAAGATAGTTTTCTTGCGATGAAACCTTTTGGTTTTTCAAAGTTTTTAATAATTACTTTGTCGCCAAATTTTTCTCTCAAAATTTGATCAGCGTTGCCCAATCCGTCAATTAATCCAAGTTTCAGAGATGTTTTACCCGTCCAGAATTCACCTGTAAAAATATTATTTTCTTCAGGATCTTTAATTTTAGAACCTCTGCTTGTTTCAACTACTTTTATAAAATCAGCATGTAATTCTAATTGAATATTTTTTAATCTTTTTACATCCTCTTCTTTTTCTTCTGCAAAAGGATCTAATGTGCTTTTATTTTTACCTGCGGTATATACTCTTCGCTCAATACCAATTTTTTTAATTAATTCTTTAAATCCAAATGAAGCTGAAATTACTCCGATTGAACCAATTATAGAGCTTGAGTTTGCATAAATTTCATCTCCTGCACAAGAAATTAAATAGCCACCCGAAGCAGCCACATCCTCTGCAAAAATAATTACTTTGACTTTATTTTTTTCCGCCAACTGTCTAATGTAACTATAAATTAAATGCGATTGGACTGGAGACCCTCCGGGAGAATTGATTGATATTGCAACATGAGTAATTTTTTTAAGTGAAAATGCTTTTTTTAAGATTTCTCGCTGACCAGCAAGATCTATTCCTTTATTAAACCGTCCAGCAGAGCCAATAACTCCAGTTAATCTTACATGCGGCACAACTTTTTTTTTTTTAAAAATTGAAAACATAATTTTGATGAATGATATTACTCTTATAACAGCAATTAATTAAATTTTAATATTAAATTACGCTACTTATAGTTGAATTATAGGTGCGTCACCACGTTTCCATTTAAAAATTTATTAATTATTAAATCAATTATAAATAAACATATGGGATCCGTAATACCGCTAAAAAAATCTGCAAACTCAGCATATCTTGAGCTTAAAAATGTTCTTGGAGAAAAGCTTCAAAAAGTTGAGGTCTTAATTGAACAAAAGCTTAAAAGTGAAGTCGATTTAATAAAGAGGATGAGTGAACATCATCTTAAATCTGGCGGCAAAAGGTTAAGGGCTTTACTTACTTTAGAGTCTGCAAAACTAACAGGTTACAAAGAAGATAATAGAGATATCAATCTTGCAGCATGTGTAGAATTGATTCACTCAGCAACTTTACTTCATGATGATGTAATTGACGAAAGCTCATTAAGAAGAGGAGTTAAAACTACAAATTCGATATGGGGTAATCAATCATCAATTTTAGTTGGAGATTATCTTTTAAGTAGGTCTTTTGAAATTATGGTTCAAGACGGCGATCTAGAAGTTTTACAACTTTTATCATCTACGTCTGCAAAAATAGCTCAGGGTGAGGTATTACAACTACAACACAAAGGTGAAGCAGATCTTTTAGAGGAAACATATATAGATATTATCAATTTAAAAACTGCAGCGCTTTTTTCTGCAGCTACTAAAACAGGTGCTTGTATTTCTAAAAGTAATGAAAAAGAGAAAAAAGCATTAGAGTCATATGGTAGAAATTTAGGATTAGCTTTTCAAATAGCAGATGATGCTCTTGACTATTATGCAAAAGAGAAATTTTTTGGTAAAGAAATCGGAAAAGATTTTTACGAAGGAAAAGTGACTCTACCTCTTATAACTATATTTCAAAAAGGTAATGAAGAAGAAAAAGAATTTTTGAATGAAATAATGAAAAAAGATAAGAGAACTGAGGAAGATTTTAGCGAAACTTTAGCTTTAATATTTAAATACAAAGCAGTTGAGACTAGTTTGAAAAAAGCAGAATACTTTGTAAATGTTTCTTATGATGCTTTAGCAATTTTTCCAGATAGTACGGATAAAAGAATACTACAAAATTTGACTAGCTTTAGTTTAAACAGATCTTTTTAAGGATAAAGAAGTTCTTTTTCCCATTTCCCATTTTTACTTTTATAATTTAATCTTTCGTGTATTCTTCCTTCTCCATCAACCCAAAACTCGATTTCATCTGGTAAAACTCTCCACCCAGACCAATGAGGAGGTCTTGGTACATTGTTTTGATTAGGATATTTTTTTTCAAAATCTTTAATTTTATTTAAAAATGTTTCTCTTTTGTCTAAAATTTTTGATTGAGAAGATGCCCATGCGCTTATACGATTTTTATAAGGTCTTGAATTATAATAATCATCAGCTTCTTTTTCAGAAACCACCTCTACTTTGCCAATTACTCTTACTTGACGTCTTAAGCTTTTCCAATGAAAACACATTGATGCTTTTTGATTCTCCTTCAGCTCCGCTCCTTTTTTACTGTTAAAATTTGTATAAAAGACAAAACCTTTATTACTCAATCCTTTCAACAAAACCATTCTCACGTTTGGTTGATTGTTTTTGTTTGAAGTGGCTACAGCAACTGCATTTGGATCGTTAATTTCCGTCTCTTTAGCCTTAGCAAACCATTTTTTGAATAAATCAATAGGATTATCAATGTCTTCAAAACAACTATCAATACCAAGTGAATTTTTGCCATTTTTTTGATTCATATCTTTACTAAAATAAACTATACATTAATAATTATCTATGTCTTTTAATACATTTGGAAAAATATTTAGATTTACTACTTGGGGTGAGTCCCACGGCCCAGCTATAGGATGTATAATTGATGGTTGTCCGCCAAATGTCCCATTATCTGAGAGAGATATTCAGGGAGATATGGATAGGCGAAGACCTGGGCAATCTAAATTTACAACTCAAAGAAAAGAGCCAGATAAAGTTATAATTTTGTCAGGTGTTTTCGAAGGTAAAACAACAGGTACTCCTATTTCAATAATAATTTATAATGAGGACAAAAAATCTAGGGATTACGAGACGATTAAAAATAAATTTAGGCCTGGCCATGCTGATTATACTTATTTTAAAAAGTATGGAATTCGAGATTTTAGAGGTGGAGGCAGGCAATCTGCCAGGGAAACTGCAAGTAGAGTTGCTGCTGGTGCTGTAGCTAAAGTAGTTTTAAAAAAAATTTTAGGAAAAAAATTTAATATTATCGGTGCAGTAACACAGTTAGGTTTAATGTCTTGTGATAAATCTAATTGGAATAATGCTGAAATAAGAAAGAATCCATTTTTTTGTCCAGATAAAAAATCTGTTAAATTATGGGAAAAATATCTTTTAGCTATAAGAAAAGCTGGATCATCTTGTGGAGCAATAATTGAATTAAGAGCTACTGGTGTTCCAGTTGGATTGGGTGCACCAATCTACTCAAAATTGGATACTGATATCTCTGCCGCGCTAATGAGTATTAACGCAGTCAAAGGAGTAAACATTGGATCAGGCATGAATGCTGCTTTCTTAAGTGGTGAAGAAAACTCAGATGAGATAAGAAAAAATTCTGGAAAAGTAAAATTCAAAACAAATCATGCCGGGGGTATTCTAGGAGGGATTTCATCTGGTCAAGATATAGTTGCCTCGTTTGCAGTTAAACCAACTTCCTCTATTTTAACAAGCCGACAAACAATTGATAAAAAAGGAAAAAATACTAATATTTCTGTAAAAGGAAGACATGATCCATGTGTAGGTATAAGAGCTGTACCGATTGGTGAGGCAATGATTAATTGTGTCTTGCTAGATCATTTATTGATGCATAGAGCGCAATGTGGTTAATTTGAAATCTTGTTTTTATTTTTAGCTAAAATTATATTTGAATTTAAAGTCTCCTCAACTTTATTAGAAATAGATATGTGATCTAAACCTGCAACTTCATACATTTTTTCAGGTGAGTCTTGATCAATAAAAAAATCAGGTAATATCATAGACCTAAATTTTAAACCTCTATCGAATATACCTCTATCTGATAAAAATTGCATTACATGTGATCCAAAACCACCTATAGAACCCTCTTCAATAGAAATTAACACTTCATGATTAGAGGCTACTTCCATAATTAATTTCTCATCTAATGGTTTTGCAAACCTAGCATCAATAATTGTACAGTCTATTCCCTTTAATAAAAGTTTATCAGAAGCTTTTTTACATTCTTCCAATCTTGTTCCAAAATTAAGTAATGCAACTTTTTTTCCATTTTTTATCACCCTTCCTTTTCCAATTTCCAGAGTTTCATTGATTGATGGCAATTCAATCCCAACACCATTTCCTCTCGGATATCTGAAGGCAGAAGGACGATCATTTATAATTACTGAAGTATTTATCATTTTAACTAATTCAGACTCATCGCTTGCAGCCATAACAACAAAATTTGGTAAAGTTGAAAGATAGGTTATATCGAAAGATCCAGCATGAGTTGGTCCATCTGCACCAACTAAACCTGCTCTATCTATAGCAAATCTTACTGGTAATGATTGTAAAGCTACATCGTGTACTACTTGATCATAAGCTCTTTGTAAAAAAGTTGAGTAAATTGCGGCAAAAGGTTTATAACCTTCCGTAGCTAAGCCTGCTGCAAAGGTTACTGCATGTTGTTCTGCTATCCCAACATCAAAAGTTCTCTCAGGAAATTTTTTTTCAAATAAATTTAAACCAGTTCCTGATGGCATCGCACCAGTAATACCAATAATTTTTGTATCCTGCTCAGCATGCTTTATTAAAGTTTCTGCAAAAACTTTCGTATATGAAGGAATATTTGACTTAGGTTTTGTTTGTTCTCCTGTCGAAATATTAAATTTTGAGACTCCATGGTATTTATCTCCAGAGTCTTCCGCTGGCTTATATCCTTTTCCTTTTTGTGTTCTCACATGAATTAATACAGGTCCTTGATGATTAGAATTTTTAACATTTTCAAAAATTTGAACTAAATTTTCTACGTCATGCCCATCAATAGGTCCAACATAATAAAACCCTAATTCACTAAATAATGTTCCACCTGTAACAATATTTCTTAGCAAATCTTCTGCTTTACCAGCTTTTTGACTGAACCTTTTTGAAAAAGATGAAATTACCATTTTAACTGTTTCTCTAAGACTAAAATATAATTTACCGGATAAAAGTTTGGCTAAATAATTACTCATTGCACCGACAGGTCTTGCAATAGACATATCGTTATCGTTTAAAACTACTATTAATTTTGATTTTAATGCACCAGCATTATTCATTGCCTCGTAAGCCATACCTGCGCTCATGGCGCCATCGCCGATTACTGCTATTACATTATTGCTATTATTAGATAATTTTTTTGCTACTGCCATACCTAAGGTAGAAGAAATAGAGGTAGAGCTATGTGCGGCTCCAAAAGGATCGTACTCGCTTTCTGTACGTTTGGTAAAACCTGAAAGACCTCCTCCTTTACGAAGAGTTTTTATTCTATCTCTTCTTCCGGTAATTATTTTATGGGGGTAACATTGATGACTTACATCCCAAACCAACTTATCTTTTGGGGTATTAAATACATAATGTAAAGCTATTGTTAATTCTACAACACCTAGTCCAGCACCTAAGTGTCCACCAGTTTCAGAGACAATGTCAATTAATTCCTCTCTTAATTCGTCTGAAATTTGCTTAAGATCATTTTTTTTGAATTTTCTTAAATCAGAAGGAAAGTTGATTTGTTTAATTAGTCTGCCCATTAAAATTTTCTTTCTAGTATAAATTCAATAGTTCTTGTTAAATCTATTGCATTTTTTCCATTTTTTTGTAATTTCCGCAATATTTTTTTCTTTAAGTTATTTGCATACATATAAGCTTTTTTCTCTCCTAACAAACTCAAAATTGTCGATTTACCTTTTTTATTATCTTTTTTAACTGGTTTACCTAATAATTTTTTTGAACCTTTTTTATCTAAGAAGTCATCTGCTAATTGAAATAATAAACCTATTTCTTCTCCTAATGAACTTAGAAATTTTTTTTTTTTATCATTTTTTCCAGCAACTACTCCCACGGAATATAAACAAAAATTAAATAATTTTCCTGTTTTTTTCTTTTGCATATCAATAATTTGATTTATTTGTTTTTTTTTATTTTCAAATTTTAAGTCCAACTCTTGACCTCCAGCTATTCCAGTATGGCCAGAGCAACTCGCAAGTGATCTTACAATTTCATTTTTTTTCTTCGAGTCAAGGGAGTAATTTTTATCTGTAATAATTTCAAAAGCTAAAGTTAATAAAGAACTTCCAGCCAAAACTGCTGAGGCTTCACCAAATTTAATATGGGTTGAAGGTTTCCCTCTTCTTACTTTGTCATTATCCATACAAGGTAAATCGTCATGAATTAAAGAATAAGAATGTATACATTCAATCGCAGCACAAATATTTAAAAGTTTTTTTTCACTTATGTTGAACATTTTACCAGTATCTAGAACTATGGTTGATCTAATTTTTTTTCCTCCAGAAATCACTCCATATTTCATAGGCTGTATTAATAAAGATTTTTTTTGTTTTTTTAAAAAACTAATCAAAAATTGATCAATTTTTTTTGCATTTTTAATTAATTTATTTTTCACCATTACTATTTATCTAAGATTTCTTTAAATTTTTTCTTAAATAACCCATCAATATGTTTATTGAGTTGAATAAGTCTTTGATAGTCGCTTTTTGAATTCTCTAAATCTGTGTCTTGATTTTCTAATTTACTCAAAATAGCATCAATTTCATCTCTTGCTTCTTTTAATGATTTACTTTTTATATCAGCTGGAATATTTTCAATTTTCATAAATTAAGTAATAATTACATTATGAAAAATATTTATTCAAATATATATCCCTTTAGCAAAAAAGTGCTAAAAAAAACTACTAAAATACTCAAAGAAGGTGATTTAGTAAGTTTACCAACAGAAACAGTATATGGTCTAGCTGGAAATGCCTATTCAAAAAAAGCCATCAATAAGATTTATAAACTAAAAAAAAGACCAAAAAATAATCCTCTTATTATTCACTATTTAAATATTAAAAATGCAACCAAAGATGTAATTATAAATGATAATTTTTTAAAACTATACAAGAAATTATGTCCAGGGCCTGTTACTTTTGTTCTAAAAAAAAAAAGTAAATCTAAATTAAATATGCTTGCCACTGCTCAACTTAATACTGTGGCGATCAGATTTCCAAATCATAAAATTATAAGATCAGTTTTAAAACATATTAATTTTCCTTTAGCAATGCCGAGTGCAAATCTTTCATCTCGATTAAGTCCAATTAACGCATTAGATGTATTCGATGAATTTCATGAAAAATTAAAGATTATTATTAACGGCGGTAATTCAAAAATTGGTATTGAGTCAACTGTGGTTGATTTAACTGAAAAACCAAGAATATTAAGACCTGGAATCATTAGTTCGTCAGAAATAAAAAAAATTATCAAAATAATTTCGTTAAAAAAAAAAACAAAATTAATCTCTCCTGGAATGCTATCAAAACATTATTCACCAGGAATCCCTGTTTATATAAATAAAAAACCGAAAAATTTAAAGGATGCTTACTTAGTTTTTGGTAAAAAATTTAAAAATAAAAATAATTATTTTAATTTAAGTAAAAAAGGTGACTTGAAAGAAGCTGCCTCTAATCTATACAGAACTATGCGAAAAGTTAAAAAAAAAGGTTTTAAAAGAATTTTTGTTTCAAAAATACCTAATATTGGGATAGGTGTAGCAATTAACGATAGATTAAAAAGGGCATCAAATTAATGTTCATTCAAATTAAAAATCTTACAAAGATATATAATAAATATTTTGCGGTAAATAAAATAGATTTTCAAATTAAAAAAAATATGACTCTCGGATTATTGGGCCCTAATGGATGTGGGAAAACGACGACAATAGGTATGATATTGGGACTAGTCACTCCCACTAGTGGTGAAATATTAATTGATGATCAAAACATTAACACTTTTAGCAGAGATCAAATTTTAAAAAGGTTTAATTTTGCTTCACCTTATGTAGAGTTACCTAAAAAACTTACCGTTAAACAAAATCTTGAAATTTATGGACGTTTATATGGTGTTGAAAAATTGAATGAACGAATTCAAAACATTTCTAATGATTTAGATATTAAAAATTTTTTTGACAGGAAAACAGGTGAACTGTCCTCAGGACAAAAAAATCGAGTATCTTTAGCAAAATCCTTAATTAATAAACCTGAAATTTTACTTTTAGATGAGCCTACAGCTAGCCTAGATCCGGATATTGGTGATTTTGTAAGAAGTTATATTCAAGAATACAAGACAAAAAATAAAGTAACAATTTTATTAGCTTCCCATAACATGAGCGAGGTAGAGAGGTTATGTGACAGTATAGTAATGATGCGAAAAGGTAATATTATTGACCAAGGGACTTGTGAAGGATTAATTAAAAAACATGGAAGAAATAATTTAGAGGAAACTTTTTTAAAATTAGCTAGGAGTGAGAATGAACTTTTATAAAATTTACGCACTAGGTCTTAGACATCTCTATTTAATCATGAATTCTTTTCCTAGGGTTTTAGATCTAATTTACTGGCCTACTGTTCAAATTTTTCTTTGGGGCTTTATATCAAAATTTTTTACTTTAAATTCAGATTATTACAGCAACACAGTTGGGATAATACTTACTGCTGCAATTTTATATGATTTTTTATTTAGAGCGAGCATAAGCTTTAATATGATGTTTTTAGAAGAAATCTGGAGTAGAAATTTTACAAATTTATTTATAGCTCCTATAAAGATAAGTGAGATTATTACATCTTTAACTTTAACAGCAATTCTTAGAACGTTAATTGGTTTAGTGCCTGCTGTCTTAATAGCGACACCATTATTTGGTGTATCTGTTTTTGAATTGGGAATTCCATTATTATTTTTATTAATAGCTCTTTATTTATTTGGGGTGAGTTTAGGTCTTTTTGTTACTTCGGGACTGTTGAGATTTGGACCTTCATTTGAAAATATTGCTTGGGCAAGTTTATTTTTTTTAGCTCCCCTAGGATGTATATACTACCCTATTGATATATTACCAACTTCGTTACAAATAATTGCTAAAGCATTACCGTTGGTTCATATTTTTGAGGAAATGAGAGGTATACTAATGTTAGAAAATGTAAATTATTTAAGTATTATTAAGTCAATTTTAATTTCAATAATTTATTTTATAATTGGGGTCATGACTTTTTATTTTTCTTATTTTGGTGCAAAAAAAAGAGGCACTCTTATAAATATGGGAGAGTAAGATAAATGAAAATTATTGATTGTTTTATGTATTTTGATGAGGATTTAATTTTAGAAATAAGATTAAATACTTTAAACGAAATAGTAGATAAGTTTATAATCTGTGAAGCGACTAGAGATCATGCTGGCAATAAAAAGGAATTGAAGTTTAAGTTAGAAAAATTTTTAGAATTCAAGAATAAAATTGAATATATTGTTGTAGATGATATTCCAGTTCATGTAAAACCTGTTAAAAAGAATTGGCATGAAAACCACGCTAGAGACCAATTTCAAAGAAACGCTTTAGAAAGAGGTATAAAGAATTACTCTCCAAATGACTTAATTATGATATCTGATATAGATGAAATTCCAGATCCAGAAAAAATTCAAGAATTTAACATAAAAAATAAATATGCATGTTTTCTTCAAAAAAACTTTCAATCTAAAATTAATTTATTAAATACGACGGATAAATTTTGGCCAGGCACAAGAATTTGTCAGAAAAAATATTTAAAGTCTCCACAATGGTTGAGAAATTTAAAAACAAAGAAACAACCTTTATGGAAATTTTTTAATGATAAGCAGCCACAACTTATAGAGAATGGCGGCTGGCATTTTAGTTTTTTGAAAAATTCAGAATCTATAAAAAAAAAAATAAATTCTTACTCTCATCAAGAATATAATATCGATGAATTTACTAATATTAAAAAGATTGAGGAAAAGATAGCAAATAGGGAGGATCTTTTTGGAAGAGATATTAAGTATAAAGTGATCAATATTGATAATACTTTTCCAAAATATATTTTTAATAATCAAATAAAATTCAAAGATTGGATAATATGATTTTTGGTGCGCCGGATAGGAGTCGAACCCATAACCTCCGGAGCCGAAATCCGGCGCTCTATCCAGTTGAAGCTACCGGCGCAGTGCTTTTAATTTAAATTAATTCATGAATAATACAATAAAATTTTCTGTTGATAATAAAAACAGCGCAAAAAGATTAGATGTTTTTCTCACAGAAAAATTAAAAAAATTTACAAGATCATACTTAAAAAAAATAATAGAAAATAATCAAGTAAAACTTAACAATAAAATCACCACATCATCATCAACCAAAATTAAGTTTAATGATCAAATTTCAATCAAGCTTATCGAAAGAAATAATTTAAATATAGTCCCAAAAAAAATTAAATTGGACATAAAATATGAGGACAAAGATATTTTAGTTGTAAATAAACCAAAAGGTATGGTAGTCCACCCAGGGTCAGGTAATTATGAAAATACATTGGTAAATGCTTTACTATTCAAATATCAAAATAATTTGTCTAATATTAATGGTAGTTTAAGACCTGGAATAGTTCATAGAATAGATAAAGAAACTAGTGGTCTACTGGTAGTAGCGAAAAATAATTTTGCTCATGCATATTTAGGTGCCCAATTTAGTAAACATAATATTAAAAGAAAATATCTTTGCTTAGCATGGGGCGTCATCAGACCGCTCAAAGGAAAAATTATTACATTAATCACCAGAGATAAGAAAAACCGCCAATTAATGACAGTCGGAGATATAAATGGAAAAAAAGCTATAACTAATTATAAAACAATAAAAGTTTTTAACATAAAGGATATTCCCAAAATAAGTTTAATTGAGTGTGAATTAGAAACTGGAAGAACTCATCAAATAAGAGTACATTTAAAATATAAAGGCACTTCTTTGCTTGGTGATAAACAGTATGGAAAAAAGAATATTAAATATAAAAAAGTAAATAATAAGTTTCTTAATCATTTAGATAATTTAACTGGACAAGCTTTGCATGCCAAAACTTTAGATTTTATTCATCCAAGCACAAAGAAATTGATGAGTTTTAATTCGGATCTACCCGAAAGTTTTAAAAAAATATTGAATTTACTTAATAATTTAAGCAGTTGAAATAAGAATTTTTATATATAAATAAAATGTATGAACGATAAAAGTCAGATAAGCAATCTTCCGCTCCCTTCTGTCGGGGGTCTCTCAGTTTATTTAGCTCAAATTAAAAAATTCCCAATGCTAGATGCTGAGGAGGAATACATGTTAGCAAAAAATTGGAGAGAGAATGGAAATTTAAAGGCTGCACATAAATTAGTGACCAGCCATTTAAGGTTAGTTGCAAAGATAGCAATGGGATATAGAGGCTATGGTTTACCTGTAAATGAATTAATTTCAGAGGGAAATTTGGGTTTAATGCAAGCAGTCAAAAAATTTGACCCAGATAAAGGTTTTAGATTAGCAACATATGCAATGTGGTGGATCAAAGCTGCGATACAAGAATATGTTTTAAGATCATGGAGTTTAGTAAAGATGGGAACAACAACAGCGCAGAAAAAACTTTTCTTCAATTTAAAAAAAATAAAAAGTCAAATTGCTCCTAGTCAAGAGGGTGATTTAAGAGATGAACATGTGAAAGAAATTTCAAAAAGATTAGATGTAGACTCGCAAGAAGTCATTAATATGAATAGACGAATGATGGGTCAGGAAAAATCTTTAAACGATCCTATTAAAAGCGGTGAAACCGACGAATGGCAAGATTGGCTAGTTGATGATAATTTAGATCAAGAGTTGATGATTTCTCAAAAACAAGAATATGACGATAAAAAAGAATTACTAGATACTGCAATGAAAATTTTAAACGATAGGGAAAAAGAAATAATTAAAGCAAGAAGACTATCAGAAGAACCAAAAACTTTGGATGAATTAAGTAAAAAATACAAAATTAGCAGAGAGAGAATAAGGCAAATAGAAACAAAGGCTTTTGAAAAATTACAAAAATCTATGATTAATGCAAGTAAATCAAAAAACTTGTTGCCTGCTAATTAGCTGTTAAAAGGATCCTCAACTAAAATTGTATCCTCTCTTTCTGGACTAGTTGAAATACTGGATATTCTGGCACCTATAAAATCTTCTAAGGCATGAATATATCTTTTGGCGTTGTCTGGAAGATCTTTCAAGTTCCTTATACCCTGAGTTTTAGATTTCCATCCTGGAAATGTTTTATAAATTGGTTTTATGTTAAATTGGTCTTCTGAGGCGGCAGGCAAATAATCAATTTTTTTTCCATTAAGCTCATACTCTATGCACATTTTTATTTCCTCTAATTCATCAAGAACATCTAACTTAGTTAAAGCAATACCATTAATGCCTGAAATTTTTATTGTTTGTCTTACGAGAACACCATCAAACCAACCACATCTTCTTTTTCTAGCAGTTACAGTTCCGAATTCTTTTCCCCTTCTACCAAGACTCTCACCAATTTCGTCATTTAACTCAGTTGGAAAGGGCCCACTGCCAACTCTTGTAGTATATGCTTTGGTTATTCCTAAAACATAATTAATTTTATCTGGTCCGGATCCTGAACCAGTTGCCGCTGTTGCCGGCACTGTATTTGATGAAGTTACGTAGGGATAAGTTCCATGGTCTACATCTAAAAGTATACCTTGAGCTCCTTCAAATAATATTTTTTTTCTATTATTGTTAAATTCGTTTAGTTTTAGCCATACAGGTTGCGTAAATTTTAATATTTCAGGAGCAATTTTTAACAAATCATTTTTGAGTTTATCTTTCTCATATATTTTTTTATTTAAACCTTTTCTAATTGCATTATGATGTAATAAAACGTTTTCTAATCTTTTATCTAGATTACTCTCTGATCTTAAATCCATTGCTCTGATTGATCTTCTACCAACTTTATCTTCATAACAAGGTCCTATACCTCTTCGTGTTGTTCCTATTTTTCCTTTACCTGCAGCATCTTCTCTGATCTCGTCCATTTCTTTATGAAATGGAAGGATAAGTGAAGCTGACTCGGAAATCATAAAATTTTCAGGACTTACGATTACACCTTGTTTTTTTATTTCCTCTATTTCATTTAAAAGAGCCCATGGATCAATAACAACTCCGTTTCCAAGAATTGAAATTTTTCCTTTTCGTACAATACCTGATGGTAATAATCTTAATTTAAATACCTTTTTATCGATAACTAAAGTATGTCCAGCGTTATGACCACCTTGAAATCTTACGACAACGTCAGCCTCACTTGAAAGCCAATCAACTATTTTCCCCTTCCCTTCGTCTCCCCACTGTGAACCTACTACGACAACGTTTTTCATTATTCAAATTTTTTAATTAATTTAATTGAATTTAAGTGATTAATTGGCCCGTTTCCTTTTCCTAAATTTAGATTTGATTTAATTGATTCATTAACATATTTAATTCCAAGCTCACAAGATTTAATCAAATCTTTTCCACATGCTAAATATGTTGCTATTGCAGAAGATAATGTACATCCTGTCCCATGGGTATTTTTAGAAGCGTACCTTTTGCTTTTCAAAACTTTAATAATTTTTTTATTCAAAAATATATCATTCATTTGGTTCGAATTTAAATGTCCTCCTTTAATTAATACATTTTTTGCACCTAAACTAATCAAAATTCTTCCTGCTTTGACCATATCTTTAATAGATTTGATTTTTGTTTTGGTTAAAATTTCAGCTTCTGGAATATTTGGTGTAATTATTAAAATATTTTTAATTAATTTATTTTTAATACTTAAAATGGCAGCATTGTTTATGAGTTTAGCCCCCCCTTTAGCAACCATGACGGGATCTAAAACAATTTTTTTTATCTTAATCTTATTCAAAGATTTTATTACTGCTTTTATTACTTGATTAGAGTGCAACATTCCTATTTTAACTGCATCTGGTTTTATGTCTTTAGCAGTAAAATTAATTTGATTAGATATCTCGTTAGGCTTAATTGCCACTATGGACTTTACTCCCGTAGTATTTTGTGCTGTTACAGCAGTAATAGCAGTCATCGCATAACACCCTAATGATGTTACAGTTTTAATATCTGCTTGAATACCTGCTCCTCCAGAGGAATCTGAACCTGCTATAATTAAAACTTTAGACTTAGGTCTCATATTTTAATGAATTGTTTTTTTAACTAGATCAACACACTTTTTAAGTAAAGATAAATTAGTTGTCTCGCACATTATTCTGACTTTTGGTTCTGTTCCTGAAGGCCTCACTAATAATCTTCCTTTACCTTTAATTAATTTATTAGCTAATTTAATAGCTTTTTTACATTTTAAAGAATGAATAATTTTTTTATTTTTAACTTTTATATTTAAAAGTTTTTGAGGAACTGATCTATAAACTTTAAATATTTGACTTGCCTTTTTACCTTTTCTTAAAGCAAATAATGTTTCTAAGGCTACAAGCAAACCGTCGCCGGTAGTAGCAAATTTTCCCAAAATAATATGGCCAGATTGTTCTCCACCTAAATTGTAACTATATTTTTTCATCATCTCTTTAACGTATCTATCTCCCACATTTGATCTTTTAAAATTAATTTGTTCACTTAAGAAAAACTTCTCCAAACCATAATTAGACATTAAAGTTCCGATTACCCCTCCTTTTAAAATTTTTTTTCTTTTCCATCTCTTTGCAATCATAGCAATAATTTGATCACCATCAATTATTTGGGCTTTCTCATCACACATTATTACTCTATCGGCATCACCATCTAGCGCAATACCTAAATCAGCTTTGAATTTTTTCACATATTTTCTTAAGACTTCTGGAAATGTTGATCCACATTTGTAATTAATATTTAAGCCATTGGGCTTAACCCCAATTGCAAAAATTCTAGCTCCTAATTCAGAGAGTATTTTTGGAGCAGATTTATATCCAGCTCCATTTGCACAATCTAATACTATACGCATACCTTTAAGAGAAAAATCACGCGGAAAATTGTTTTTTAAAATTTGAATATATTTATCATTCCCATCTTCTAATCTTTTAACTCTGCCCAGAGACTCTGATTCAGATAAATGATAAATTGTTTTTGCATCAATTAAGTTTTCAATTTTTTTTTCGATTTTATCAGATAATTTCATTCCATCTGGCCCAAACAACTTAAGACCGTTGTCGTGAAAAGGATTATGAGATGCAGTAATCATTATTCCAAGGTTTGCTTTCATCTTTTTAGTAAGCATTGCTAATCCGTTAGTTGGTAACGGTCCTAGAGTAAAAATATGCATACCAGCTGAAGCTAAACCTGATACTAGAGCTGGTTCAAGTGTATAGCCAGATAACCTTGTATCTTTTGCAATTATAGCAACTTGTTTCCTTTTTTTAAGATTTTTGAAATAGGTACCCGCTGCTAAACCAAATTTAAAAAATTTTTCACCATTAATATTACCAATATTGACTGTTCCTCTTATTCCGTCGGTACCAAAATATTTTTTTTTCATTTATTTAATAAAGTTTCAAATACCAAAAGTCCTTGTTTAACCTCTTCGACGTTATGTACCCTAAACATTTTTATTCCTTGTGAGAAAGAAAAAATTATTGACGACAAAGTTCCGCCAATTCTTTCTTTCGTATCATATTTTCTAGAAATTTGACTTATAAATCTTTTTCTAGATGTTCCAATTAATATAGGAAATCCTAGTGAATGAAATAAAGAAATCTTACTCAGTATCATCAAATTATGTTTCAAGTTTTTTCCAAAACCTATCCCGGGATCTAATATTAATTTTTTATTATATTTTTGTTTTTTAAATTTTTTAATTTCCTTCTCAAAAAAATCATATATGTCGATTAAGACATGGCGATATTTTGGATTTATTTGCATGGTTTGGGGAGTTCCTTTCATGTGATGAATTATTTTCCAAAGGTTTTTATTTTTAATAATTTTGAAAGAATTGGGATCAAATTTAAAACATGAAACATCATTAATTATATCTACACCATTTTTTAATGAAAAATTCATTACCAGAGATTTTCTTGTATCAATTGAAAATAAAGCTTTAGGAAATTTTTTTTTAAATTTTTCTACTACTTTTCTCACTCTCCTAAGTTCATCTTTTTGAGAGATAATCTTCGATCCAGGCCTAGTTGACTCACCCCCAATATCAATAACATCAGCTCCAGCTTTTTTCATTTCTTCAATTCTTTGAAAGGCTGTTTTGAAAGAATTGAATTTACCTCCGTCAGAAAAGCTATCTGGCGTCATATTCAAAACTCCCATGATAGTATGACTCTTCTTTGACAAAAAATATCTTTTTGCTGTAATTTTTTTTAAGTCTTTTAATATTTTTTTTTTTATATTATCAGGTAATTTATTTATATTTTTAATATCTATGATTTTAGAGGCAATTTTCTTGTTTTCTTTAGTAAAAATTTCAACTTGATTGAACGAAATATTTTTTTCCCCGCAAAGTGGTAATGATAATCTTTTTTTAATTAATTTTTTTGACTCAGAACCATAAAAAAAATTACACGCACGAGTGTAATATTTTTTCATGTTTTTAAATAGCTGGTTTTGGTTTTAATCCTAAGGACCCAAGAGCAGAAGAGGCTTTTCCGTCATCCTCTTTATCATCTTTAAACGATCTTGTTGGTTTAATATCTTTTAAAATTAAATCCCTAATTTCATCTCCTGAGAGCGTTTCGTAGATCAGTAATGCCTTAGCTATCTTATGTAAATCATCGATTTTTTCTGTTAGCACTTTTCTTGCTCTTTCATATCCCTTGTCGACGATTTTCTTTACTTCAGCGTCAATTTTTTTTGCTGTTTCCTCTGACATATTTTGTTGTTTTGTTACAGATCTTCCTAAAAAAACTTCTTCCTCATTTTCCCCGTATGCAATTGTCCCTAGTTCTAAGCTCATTCCATATTTTGTAACCATATTCTTTGCCATTTTAGTTACCATATCTATATCTGATGATGCTCCAGATGTAACTTTATCGTGTCCAAAAATTATTTCTTCTGCAATTCTTCCGCCCATTGCCACCGCTATATCAGCGTGCATTTTTTCTCTGGTAACTGAAAGTTGATCTCTTTCTGGTAATCTCATAACCATACCTAGAGCTCTACCTCTTGGAATTATAGTTGCTTTGTGAATTGGATCGGATGCTTTCTCATTTAAAGCCACAATTGCGTGACCGCCTTCATGGTAAGCAGTAAGTTTTTTTTCGTCTTCTGACATAACCATGGATCTTCTCTCGGCACCCATCATAACTTTATCTTTAGCTTCTTCTATATCTGACATAGTTACAACTCTTTTATTTTTTCTAGCTGCTAACAATGCAGACTCGTTTATTAGATTTGCTAAATCTGCTCCAGAAAACCCAGGGGTTCCTCTTGCTATTGTTCTTAATTTTACATCAGGTCCAGTACTAATTTTTTTAACATGAACCTTTAAGATCGCCTCCCTTCCAATTATATCGGGATTACCTACAACAACTTGCCTGTCAAATCTTCCAGGTCTTAATAGAGCGGGATCTAAAACATCTGGTCTATTTGTTGCAGCTATTAAAATAATTCCTTCGTTAGTATCAAAACCATCCATCTCTACCAATAGTTGGTTTAGAGTTTGCTCTCTTTCATCATTTCCTCCGCCTAAACCTGCCCCTCTACTTCTTCCAACCGCATCAATTTCATCTATAAAAATAATACAAGGTGAATGTTTTTTTCCTTGTTCGAACATATCTCTAACTCTTGATGCTCCCACACCTACAAACATTTCTACAAAGTCAGAACCTGAAATCGAAAAGAAAGGTACGTTAGCTTCTCCTGCTATAGCTTTAGCTAATAAAGTTTTTCCTGTTCCTGGAGGGCCAATTAAAAGCGCACCTTTAGGAATTTTACCACCAAGACGGCTGAATTTTTTTGGGTCTTTAAGAAACTCAACAATTTCTTCAACTTCTTCTTTAGCCTCCTCTACGCCAGCGACATCGTTGAATGTAACTTTACCTTGAGCTTCATTTAGTAATTTAGCTTTTGATCTTCCAAATCCCATGGCTCCGCCTTTGCCCCCTTGCATTTGACGCATAAAAAATATCCAAACTCCGATAAGTAAAAGCATTGGAAACCAAGATAATAATATTCCTAAGAGTGAAGGCATTTTATCCTCCGTAGGTGAAGCTACTATGCTTACACCTTTTGACGAGAGCTTATCGACTAACTCTGGATAATTTGGAGAATAAGTTTTAAAAGTTTTTCCATTAGCTAAAATTCCTGAAATATTGTTTCCTTGAATTTGTACTTCGACTACCCTACCAGCATCTACTTCATTCAAGAAATTTGAAAAAGGAAGCGTATTTTTTTCTGCTCCCACTTTATTTGGATCTTGAAACATGTTGAAAAGTCCTACTGATAGTAAGACTATGATGACCCACATTATTAAATTCTTTATATTCATAATTCTTAAATAATCATTAATTAATATTAAACAAGTATATTTTAGAGTTAAATAAGTTGTAAATAAGACAAAATGCTTCCAATTACTTAAAATTTTATTATTTTTCCTCTTTTATACATAAATTTTCACCCTTTTTAAAAAAAATACATCCCCCAAGGGTTGATTTTTTAAAGTCTCTTTTTTTAAGATTAATTATCAAATTTTGAATTTTTTTAGACCTAAGATCATAATAATTATTTTTAATTTTTTTGATCGACTCATTCAAAACAGCAATTTTAGTATAATGGCCAAGATTATGATATTTATTAAAGTTTAAATAAACTACTTTATTTTTTTTTTTTAATTAATTCTTTAAAAATTTTTTTTAAGTACTCTTCTAGTGTAATTTTGCTTGATGATAAATTTTGAATAGATCTGAAAATTTGCTCATATGTAATGCCGCTTTTCTCTAGAGGTTTTTTTAAATTTCTTATTTTTGTTCTTAAATATTTCATATTTTTATTTGATGGATCTTTAATATATTTCCCAAAAATTTTTTTGGAAATTTCTATCAAAAAATTTTTTTTAATATCTAGTAAAGGTCTAAATAATTTAAGCTGCCTATCCACCGTGCTAAGTGATTTCATCGAAGAAAGTCCTTTTAATCCACTTCCTCTAGAAAGTCTTATAAAAAAGGTTTCGACTTGATCTTCAAGGTTATGGGCAGTCAGAAGTATTTTTATTTTATTTTTTTTACAATATTTAAAAAGTATATCGTACCTAATAGATCTAGCTTCAGACTGAATATTCTTGTAAATTTTTTTTTTATTAGTGAAAATTTTTAGATTGATCTTTTCTTTTTTAAGTAAAGTTTTAACTTTTTTTGCTTCTTGAAGAGAGCCTTTTCTAATATTATGATTAACTAGCACATAATAAAATTTAGTTTTTTTATAATATGCGTATGCTTTAGTCAAAGCCACCAAAGCCAAGCTGTCAGGACCACCTGATACTGCTACTAAAAAGTTATTACAATTTAAACTATCTAATTTTTTTTTAAAATTTAAGAAAATATTTGATATGTCTTTATAATCTTTAAATCCGTTTTTAAGACTTACACTTGAATTTTTTTTGCTCATATTGAGCTTTTTGTAACACAGACTTGTTTGCTTTTGGATATTCTTTTTTGATTCCCGAAATCATTTTACAGCCTTGATCTTTTTCACCAAGCTGAACCATCGTAATTCCTAATTTTAAGAGATTGTCAGGTGCTTTTTTACTTTTTGGATAGTTCTGATAACCGTCTAAATAAGCTGTTGCAGCGTCTGAATATAATTGTCTTATTCTAAATGTTTCTCCATACCAATACTGAGCGCTTCCTGCTAAATCGTGATCTTTATTTTTATCTATAAATTCTCTTAAAGCAAACTCAGCTGTTTCGTAATCTCCAACTTTCATAAAACTAACTGCAAATTCATATTGTTCGTTCGCTGGTTTATCTGGTAACAATGATTCTCTTTTTTCTGGTTCTTCGGAAATAACAGTTTGAGCGCTTTCAACTGAACTAATGGATTGTTCTTTTGGTAGATTTGAAGTTTGGTAACCAGGAGCTGCTCCAAAATCTTGAGGTTTACTTGATCCAGGTAATGTCTTATTTTTTTCTGTAGTATTACTAATTGATCCACTTTCTAAATCTGTAAATCTTAATTGAGTGTCTGACTGAATTTTTGTTACTCGAGATGATAATTTATCTAATTTAAAATTTACCTCCTCAAATTTATTGGTAAGCTCTCTAAATTGATCTTCTATTTCATTTAATTTTAAAAGATGCTTTGTCATTATATCTTCGTTTAATCCATCAGAATTATTTAGGTTGGAAGATTTTGTTGTGACTAAATCAGATTTTTGATATACAGCTTTTTCTAGAGTTTTAAGATCTTTAGTAATAACTTGAATCTGATCTGAAATCGATTTTAAATAAATTTCCTCTTCTTCTGCCAATACAAAATTAGCAAAAAATACAATCGATAAAAAAACAAATCCTGATTTAAACTTAGTTAACATGATTCTTTTTTTAGTTTCATAAAATGGCAAAAAAAAGACCCCTTAATACAAAGTATTAAAGGGTCTTTTAAGTATATAAATATAAATTAATTTACTTTTACTGTTACAGATCTTCTGTTTTGAGACCAAGCTAATGGTGTTGAAGCAGGATTAACAGGTTTTTCTTTACCGTAACTGATTACAGAAATTCTTTTTCCAGAAATTCCGTAAGTCATTAAGTAATCTCTAGCAGCGTTCGCTCGTCTTTCTCCTAACGCCAAGTTATATTCTCGAGTTCCTCTTTCATCGGCATGACCTTCGATTGTAACATTAAGGTTTTTATTTTTTCTCAAGAAAGTAGCTTGTTTTCTTAAAGTGGCTCTTGAAGCTGTTGTTAAAGAAGACTTGTTCGTTGCGAAAAATACTCTGTCAGGAACACCTGAAGCTAAGTATTTAACTGTCTCTTTTCCAGTATATACGTCGCCATCAATGTTTCCAGATTTTTTAGCAGTGGAACATGCACTTAAAATTAAAGTAGCAAAGATTACTAGTAATATATTTTTTAAACTCTTATTAAACATCATTTTTTCCCCTAGGTTATTACTGTGATTTTATTTCAAATTATTTAATATTATTCAAGTGTATTTTGCATAAAATTATAGCTTATTTTGACAAAAGAGAGGACCAAGATGGGTCTGAGGCATCAGTTTCTGTTTTGAGCCTTCTTTCATTATACCCTGTAATATCAATTGACCATAATTTAGCTGAAAAACCCTCTCCCTTAGATCCAGCTTTAGTTTCTCTATAAAAAACCAAAACCCTTCCATTGGGTGACCAAGAGGGCGCCTCTTGATAGTAATTTTCTGTTAAAAGTCTTTCACCAGTACCATCTACTCTCATCACGCCTATGTAAAATCTACCTTTACGCATTTTTGTGAATGCGATTAAATCTCCTCTTGGAGACCACACTGGTGTTCCATAAATGCCCTTACCAAAAGTAATTCTTTTAACGCCGCTTCCATCGCTTCGCATTACATAAATTTGTTGTAAACCACTTCTATCAGAATTAAATGCAATAAACTTTCCATCGGGTGAGAATGAAGGTGAGGTATCTATAGAAGAATGATCAGTTATTCTCTCGACTACTCTTGAGTCTAAATCCATAGTATAAATATCAGAGTTTCCATCTTTAGCAAAACTCATAACGATTTTCTTTCCATCGGGTGAAAATCTAGGAGCAAATGTCATGCCTGGAAAGTTTCCAACTACCTCTTGTGTGCCAGTCTCAATATCAAGCAAGTAAACTCTTGGCATATTTCTAAAATAAGACATGTAAGTTACCATTTGATTTGTTGGATTAAATCTTGGGGTTAAAACTAATTCATTGCCTAAAGTTAAATACTTCGTGTTAGCGCCATCTTGATCCATTATTGCTAATTTTTTAATTCTTTGATTTTTTGGGCCACTTTCTGCAACATAAATTATTCTAGTATCAAAATATCCTTCTTCACCAGTAAGTCTTTCATAGATTTTATCAGAAATGATATGAGCTACTCTTCTCCAATTAGATGGGGTTGTCGTGAAGGCTAAAGCAGTCATTTCTTTAGCAGCAGCTAGATCCCAAAGTCTAAATTCTACTTTTAATTTACTCTCCTTAATAAGAAGTTTACCAGTTACAAGAGCTTGTGCTTTTATTAATCTCCAGTCTTCAAATCTTGGTTTTAAATGTGCAATGTCAGGTTTCTGAACAAAAGCCTCTTTTTTAAGAGGATTAAACAAACCTGTTGCTCTAAAATTATCTTCTATTATTTTCGAAATTTCATTACCAAGATCTTTTATTTTTATACCGTCGTAATTTTCAGATTTTACGTCTACATGTAAAGGAGAAATTGCTATTGGTAAAGGATCTAAATTTCCTCGAGTAATGTCAATTTCAATTAAAGCAAAAGAAGGACTGATTACAAAAATATTAAATAAAAAAGCTGTAAAAATTTTTTTCATTCTAACCTTTTAACATTTCTGTTGGATTAAAGTTTAATTGTAAATCTTTCCATTTATCATAGCCCGTTGGTGGCACTTTGAGAGGTTGACATAATCTAACTGCTCTTAAAGCACTTTCGGCTAAAACTTTATAAAATTTTTGACCTGGTCTGTTCATTCTTTGATGATCTAAAATTTCCGATTTTACTATTGTTCCATCTTTTTTTAATTGAAGTTTAATTCTAACAAGTAAATCTTCATCATAAGGTAACCCTAAAGGTATAGTCCAACAACCAAAAATTTGAGCTCTTAACGCATCCTCTTGTGAAAGTGTCAAGCCAGAAGCAAATGAATTTTTTTGGCTACTTTGCGTAACTTTATCAATTTTTTTTTTTTTTACTGCCTCTACCTCTTTCGCCTTATCTATCAAAGCAGCTATTTGATTAGTATCTATAATTTCTTTTTTTTCAAATTCTGAAACTTGCCTTATTTCTGGTTTTACTTCCTCGGGATTTTGTTTTTTTTTAACAATTTGTTTTTGATCTTTTTTTTCATTTGGCAGTGGAATTCTATCTGGTTTCTCTTTAGCTTTCGCAGCTGGCGGCGCTTGTTCTGAAACTAATCTTTCTTCCTCTTTTTTTTTGGTTTCTTCAATTATTTTTCTGGCTTTTGGTGCATAAGGAATACTTGTTTTGTCTGTAATCTGTATAAGTTCAACAGAGACTATAGGAGGAAGATCTACTGGTTCTCTAAGCATAAAAGGTAAGCTCAAAATTGTAAGTAAAACTAGTATAGAGTGAAAAGTAATGGAATAAATTAAACTTCTTACCATAAATCATCCTAATTTTTATAAGGCTCAGAAATTAAAGCAACTTTTGAAAATCCTGCTCCTGATAGTGTTCCCATAACCTCTAATACTCTTCCATAATTAATATTTTTATCGCCCCTCACATAAATTCTTGTATCAGTCCTATTTTTTGCTATTGCTAATAATTTAGGGATCATCTTCTGATAAGTTACTTGGTGTTCTTGAATATAAATTTCCCCCTTTGAATTAATACTTAAAGTTAGCGGTTCTTGATCGTCAGGAAGAGAGTCTGCTGCTGACTCTGGTAAATCAACTTGAACACCGACAGTCAACAATGGAGCGGTCACCATAAAAATAATTAAAAGAACCAACATTACATCTACAAATGGTGTTACATTTATTTCACTCATTGGTTCTTTTTTTGAGCGATTAAATTTAAATGCCATTTTAAATAATAGATAAAAATCTTTTAGAAAAATTTTCTATTCTAGAAAAATATTTTTGAGAGTCGTTATTAAATTTATTATAAGCCACAACTGCAGGTATAGCAGCTAATAGCCCTAAAGCAGTTGCAAACAAAGCTTCTGCAATCCCAGGGGCAACAATTGCTAAGCTAGTATTTCGTGATATTGCAATCGATTGGAAAGAGTTCATTATCCCCCAAACAGTTCCGAACAAACCAATAAAAGGAGCTGTTGATCCCACAGTGGCTAAAAAAGTAAAATTTTTCTCTACTTTTTTCATTTCAGTATCAGTCGCAATTTCTAAAACTCTTCCAACTCTTGCCGCTTGAACTGTTGAAGACTGTCTTTTTGTCTTTAATAATTCACCCATAGCAGACTTAAATATCAATACGGCAGGATCGTTTGAATTAGCTGGTAAACTATTATTGAAACTTTCAGCAGATTTTGCTTTCCAAAACTTTTTTTCAAAATCTTCAATTGATTTATTAATATTCTTAAATAATTTAAATTTATCAAATATAAGTGCCCAAGAAAAAATTGAGCAAGCAATTAATAAAATAATTACAAATTTTACTACGAAATCAGCTCTTAAGAAAAGTTTCCACAACGAGAAGTCGGTTGCGCCACCTAATCCTACTACTTGAGCTGCTACATCTTGTTCCATTAAGATTGATTACTTTTAGATTGTGTCATGAATTTGGCGTTATTAATTAATTTGGGTTTAATTTTCTTCAGTTAATCTGGTTTCGCTAAAGTATCTGGCAATCAAAATAGCGTCGGATTTATTGACGTCTTTTTTTTTCGTAAGCTGATTAGAGAGTTTAGGGTACATTTCTATAGCTTTTGTTCTACTTGAGTCTTTTGAAGAATTAATCAGTTCAAAATGTTTTTTCCACTTTGAGGGTCTAACAAAGTAAATTGGCAACTCTAAAGCAGCGCATACACCTTTAATAGCTCCAAAAGTTTGGCCAAAATTAAACATGCTAGTTACTCCCTGTCCGGGCATAGCGTTTACTTGTTCGACAACAACAGCTACCTCTTCACTATTATTAATATTTTCTTTCAATAGGTTTACGAGTAAAGCACTATTTAATTGTCTTTTATTTTTTTTTCCTTCAGACATCACAGGAATATCAAATATTTTTAAGACCTTTTTGTCCTCTAATATTGCTATTGCTCCGCTCAACCCAGGATCTATTCCTATAATTTTCATTATTGTAAATTTTTCATATTGGCATTGGTAAAGATGTTTTGAACATCATCTAATTCTTCTAAAGTGTTTAAAACCTCCAGTAGCTGCTCGCACTCATCTTTAGCTAAATCTATTAAATTAATAGGTCTCCATTCTATAGAAGAATAATTGAATGTTTCAATTTTTTTTTCTAGCTCAGTTTTTATTTTATAAAAATCTTCTTTTTCAGTAATTATCTCGAAAATTTTATCCAAGTTAACACAGTCTTTTGCACCAGCATTTATTGCGATTTCGAATATTTCTTCTTCTTTGATTTTATCTTTTTCAATGTGAATAATACCGCAATTAGAAAACATATGGGCGGTTGATCCTGACTCTCCTAATCTTCCACCATTTTTTTGTAAAACTGTTCTTATACCTGATGCTGATCTATTTTTATTATCGGTAAGCGTTTCAATTATTAATGCAATATTAAATGGTCCAAATCCCTCATACCTTAAACTCTCATAATTTTTGTTGCCACTTATTTCTGATTTGCTGATTGCTCTTGAAATATTATCTTTTGGCATGTTGGCTTGCTTAGCTGCTTGTATGGCTGTTCTTAGTCTAGCATTCATATTTGGATCTTTGTCTCCAAGTTTTGCAGCAACAGTTATTTCTCTGGATAGTTTAGAAAAAATTTTAGATCTTTCTTTGTCAGCTCTACCTTTTTTATGTTTTATACCAGCCCAATGTGAGTGTCCTGCCATAATTAATTAGCTAAACTACCTCCATATATTAATCTGGTGATTTTTTTTGCTAAACCATTTTCAGAATTTGTTTCAACAATTACTCCAGATAAAGTTCCCTCTCCTTCTGCAGGGTAATGACTAACTGCATCTTTTTCCTTTAAAAATCTTTTTATTGAATTTTCTTTATTCATTCCAATTACAGAATTATAGTCTCCACACATACCTATATCTGTTTGGTAAGCTGTTCCTCCCTCTAAAATTCGAGTATCAGCAGTAGGAACATGGGTATGAGTTCCTATAACACATGTTGCACGACCATCAAAAAAATGACCAGCTGCCATTTTTTCACTTGTGATCTCACCATGAAAATCTACAACTAAAAAATCTACATCTTTTGTCAATTTCATTTTGTTGGAAATTTCTTTAGCTGTTTTAAAAACATCATCTGTTTTTCTCATAAAAACATTTCCCATAAGATTAATCACTCCAACTTTAAATCTTTTATCTTTTGAAAAATAAATTTTATACCCTCTTCCTGGAGAACCATTAACTAGATTTGCAGGCCTCAAAAGTCTATTTTCTTTTTCTATTAAATCTATTGTTTCTTTCTTATCCCAAATATGATTTCCTGAGGTAATTACATCAACTCCGATTTTAAAAAACTCTTCTGTAATTTCTTGAGTAATGCCTTTACCATCATCAGCTGCATTTTCGCCATTTACAATAACAAAATCAATATTATAAATTTTAATTAGATCGGGTAATTTATCAGTTAATACTTTTCTACCAGAAGCACCCATAATATCTCCTAAAATTAGTAAGTTCATTAATAAATTCCTTTTTCGGTTAGAATAAAGTCTAATTTAACATCATTTCGATTTATCGGAAGTTTATGATGCCTTTGAAATGAAAAAGCAACACCAACAGTCAAAATATTTTTAAATTTTTTTAAATATTTATTTAGATAGCGATCATAAAACCCTTTACCGTATCCTAATCTATATTTTTTTTTATCAAACGCTAATATTGGAACAAGTATAATATCAGGAACTTTTAATTGATCTTTTGCCGGTTCCAAAATTCCAAATTTATTTACAAATAAAACATCATTTTTTTTCCAAGAAAAAAAATTCATAAAACTCTTTTTATCAGTGACTGGAAGTAAAGTATCCTGAGACAAAATATTATCAAATTTAAGAATTTCTAGAACGTTCAACTCAAAATTTGATGGATAATATAAGCCAATTTTAAACCGCCTTTTTTTAAATCTTAAATTAATTAATTTCAATAAAGGTAAAAAAAAACTTTTTTCAATTTTGAAGTATTTTTTCTTTCTTAGTAGAAAATATTTTTTTCTTAATTGAATTTTTTGCTGCATCTACTGTATTTTAGACAGCGACTCTGTATTTGAGATTATTTTTTCCAGTGATTGAGTAGTTTTATCAAGCATTGACTCATATAAAGAATTATTTTTTTCTATAGTTCTTTTAAAACTGTCTAATTCTTTCGTAAGATTTTTAATCTCTATATCCTTTCCTTCTTTATATTTAATTGCAAGAGACCTGATTTCCTTAAATTTGTTTGAAATTTCGTCTAATTTTTTTTTCTGGTCTGTGATTTTTTGCTTTAAATCAAAGTATTCATCAATTAATTGAATCGTTGTGATCAATAAAAGCTTATTTTCTCCTATATTCCCAAGTCTATCTTTTAATTCGGTATACTTTTTATCTAAAAATTTTGCTAGTTTTTTCAGCGACTCTTCTTGACCATCATCACATGAAAGCAAATAATCTTTGTTATTAAATTTTATATTTACATTTGCCATTTATCTATCTCACTAACTAAATTTTCAGTTTCTTTGCTTAATTCTTCGATGTCCTGATTAAACTTATCTTCTAGTTCAGATCTTTTATTTACCTCTAATTGTAATTTTTTTATTTTTTCTTTTAAATATTTATGTTCTCTCATCAATTCGTCATTTTTTTTTTCAATTTCTTTTTTTTGGTTGTTTAATTCATTTTTTTCAGTTCTAATTTTTTCTAACTCATAATTTGGCTGTGAATAACTTAAAGATAATGAATTTAATTTATCAATAAGTTGGTTTAAATTTTGTTCTTTCTTTTCAAAACTACTCATAAAGAATTATACCATAATATT
>MDSW01128325.1_pt1 | contig 35384 bp, 26 predicted proteins | sample 811171 | NCBI WGS metagenome assembly MDSW01 (sample SAMN05326641, study PRJNA326480) | marine metagenome | isolation source: seawater | place: Atlantic Ocean: North West | collected 2012 | reverse complement strand
GAGATATGCGCCATGCGGTAAAGGCCGTAGTTGGTGCCGTTGGCAATGATGGCAGCAATCAGGTTGTTGGCGTTCACCGCCTGCCTGGCTTGCACTTGCCTGACGTGATCGAAGGTATCCAGAAACCCGGTTTCCTGGTCGACAAATCGCATGAGGTCGGCAATATTGACCTGGTTCAGCTGTTCGAAGAACGGATTGTTGAGTAGGCTCTTAGCGCCCGATGACGGAAGTCGCCACTGGGTTTTCCCGGAGCGGGAGCGCAGTATGACGTTGCGGTTATCGCCTTTCTGGATGCGTTCCCCCACCTGCTCCAGTGTCGTGGCCAACTCCTTCTGGGGGTCCTAGGGATTTTGCCTCCAAATATTGCAAAAACCGCCGGAGGCCCCGCCACTCGTGGCCTGCAGGGGGCTATTAGTTTCTAATCCGCTGAGAAATTCGGTATTTTCTTCGACCTTTAGGTCAAAGAATGAGCAGAAACAAGCGGTTATCCATCCTCAATGCTGCCGAAGTCGAGGATCTATACGGCGTCCCATCCTTCAATGAGTCCTACCAACGGTTCTACTTTGCGCTGAATGACAAAGAACTAGCGGAGATATCGAGAATAAGGCAACGCAAATATCGTTGTGTGGCAATTGCGTTGCTGGGCTACTTCAAATGCAAACCGGTCCTGCTTAACCCAAGGTACAAGTCAATGCAGGACGACTTGGCATTCATAGCCCGATTTCACTATAGGGACCTTACGTTCAGGCGTTTTAGCCTGAAACCGGACCAAAAATCCCGCATCTATGCGCGTGTTCTATCGATTGTCGGCGTCAGCAACTGGAACGATAAAAGACATCAGCCACAGCTTGTTGAACACTTGTGTACCTGTGCTGAAAGCTGGGTGGAACCTCGAGCACTCTTTGACGCTGCGATCGAATATTTGGCTCGCCAGAAAATCGCAATTCCTGCCTATAGTACGCTGCAGAAGATCGTCAGTCAGGCTATTGGCCAGCACCAGAAACGATTGTATGACCAGATCGACGCCGCTTGCAGCCAAGGTCTATCAGCTATGTTGCTCACACTGGTTTCCGGTGAAGGCCAGTTTACATTCCAGCAACTGCGCCAGAGCGCCCGCAATTTTACCGGCACCGAGTTGCAAAAAGAAATAGCCGTGTATCACCATATTCAGCCGTGGATGAATGATGTGGCGACTGTACTGGAGTCACTTTTTCTTTCTCAGAAAAACCAGCAACACTATGCCGAACGAGTTGACTATTACGGTGCCAAACTTAAACGTCAATCGCTTGCTAACCAGCGCCTGTACTTGCTGTGCTATCTGCAGTCGCGGCACCAGCAGGCCCTGGATCGTATTGCGGAAGGGTTTATACATCACCTCCGACAAGTGAAGCAACGTGCCCGTCAAATGGCCCGGGAACGGGTCTACCGGGATTGGCAAAAGGCCGCTCGCAATGTGAGCAAAGCTGCTGATATCTTACACCTGTTCGTTGATGACAGCATTGACCCCAATACGTCGTTTCACGCTGTACAGCAACGGGCATTCCAGTTTCTCAATGTCAGCGACCTGAGCTCAGTCTGCCGATACCTGAGTAATCAGAAACAGTCGGCGGAGGAGGCATTCTGGCAGCACCTGGATACGGAGTCCGCATTGCGAACCGGACTGTTGCGTTCGCTCTTTTGCTGCCTGCGTTTTGACGGTACTGACAAAACACGGCGGTTAGCCTGGGCCCTGGACCAAGCTCGATGGGATTTGATCGCCGGTAGTATGCTCGGCGATACCTGCATTGATCAGCGCTTACTACCGAAAGCCACACGGCCATTGCTGTCGAAACCCGATTGCAGTATAGACAAATCCAGGTATGAATGGTTTTTGTATCTGCAGATACCCAACCGGTTGAACGGCCAGTTGACGCTGCCGGAAGTCATTCGATATCGGGCGCTAGAAGATGATCTGGTGAAGCCAGAGATCTGGAAAAACCAGAAGCAGGCATTGGTTGATAGCACTCAGCAACCCAATATCAGCGAGGATCCGAAACGTCTGATACCACGGATGGCGGATGAGCTGACGCTTCGGTTGCACGACGTCAGCCACTATCTGGAGTGTTCAGATAACAGGGACGTCATTCTGAGGCCGAAAGATGGCAAACATCACTGGCGGTTGCCTACAGCCAGCAAGAAACACCTGGTGAATAACCCGTTCTTCCAGCAAATGAAAGCGGTCAGCATCACCGATGTATTGCGCGTAGTGGACCGGGACACCGGGTTCATTGATGACTTCCAACATGTGCTGGGCATGAACTCGAAAAGCCGTCAGTACGAAGTGGACCTGCTGGCGATATTGATTGCCAATGCCACTAATCAGGGCATCTATGGCATCGCGCAAATATCTGACCGCACCTATGAACAACTCAGCACAATCCAAGCAAACTACCTTCGGTTAGAAACCCTGAATGCGTCCAATGACCGCATCAACAACGCGACCACGCTACTGAGTATTTTCAAGCACTACAACATTCAGGAAGATAGTCTGCACGCCAGTGCCGATGGTCAGAAGTTCGAAGCCAAACGCGAGACATTCCGCACACGGTATTCCTCAAAATACTTCGGAACCAGCAAAGGCGTGTCCGCGGTCAGTCTGAATGCCAATCATATGGCCATCAATGCCCGGGTAATCGGGGCCAACGAACACGAGTCCCATTACATCTTTGACCTGTTGATGAACAACAGTACTGAAATTGTCCCCGACATGCTCTCAACTGACACTCATGGAGTAAACCATGTGAACTTTGCCCTGCTCGACCTGTTCGGATATCGGTTTGCACCCCGATATGCCCAGGTTGGCAGGGTCATCAATGAACTATTCAACATCACCGAAGACAAGAACCAGCAAGTGAATATATCGTTGCGCAAGCCGATCAACACGCAGCGCATCATGGCTCACTGGGACACCATACAGCGGATTGCCGTCTCTTTGGCTCAGCGGAAGACCAGCCAGGCCAGGTTAGTGCGTAAACTATCCGGCTACAAGCACACTCACCCGTTATTGGAGGCGTTGACCGAATATAACCGGCTGCTGAAAGCCCAGTATCTGCTGAACTACATTGACGACGCCAGTCTCAGAAATCACGTGCAGCGAGCGTTGAATCGGGGTGAAGCCTATCACCAGCTGCGACGGGCGATTAGCCACGTCAATGGCGACCGATTCCGGGGCAATAGCGACGAGGAGATCCAGATCTGGAACGAAAGTGCCAGACTGGTGGCAAACGCCATCATCTACTTCAACTCAAAAGTGCTCAGCAATCTGCTGGACAGCTTTGAGGATCAAGGCAATGCAATATCTTTGGAGACAGTAAAGCGGGCCTCACCTGTAGCCTGGGAGAATATCAACCTCCGGGGTAGATACACGTTCGCACAGACAGGCGATCTGCCAAAACTTGAGGATTTAATGGCATCGATTGAAGGCTACCGGCCGACAAACGATAAGTAATGGGCCTCCAGAAGTCACGGCTGGCGCGGCCTCTGGCGGTTTTTGCAATATTTGGGGGCAAAATCCCTAGGACCCCACACTGGCAAACCCCCTACCTCGGCATACGCACCCTCCCCCGCCTGACCGGCTGGGAGATTGATCACTTCTTCACGCTGGAGATCGAGGAGCGAGACGAAATCCGCTCCCGTTTTCGCGGCATCAATCGGCTCGGCGTTGCCTTGCAGCTCTGTTTCCTTCGCTTGACGGGCTGTCCACTTGATGGCGTACGAATTTTGCCGAGCGAACTACTTTCCCATGTGGGCAGGCAACTCGACATCGAAATTCCTACTATCGCTTCCGTGCGGGCGCTCTACCGGCGAAAACGCACACGGTACGATCATCAGCAATGGGCCATGGCCAGGCTGGGATTCTCACCATTGACGGCTGGCCGACGGCGCGTGCTCATTACCCGATTAAAACAACAGGCGCGATCCACCGGTGAAGTTGATGCCCTTATCGAATATGCCCGCCGCTGGCTCTTCGACCAGCGCATCATCATCCCAAGCAAGCGTAGTCTCAAGGAGCTCTCGGCGCGTATTCTGGTTGAAGCGGAATATGCGCTGTATCAGGAAGCCCTCGAGGTTATTCCGGAACCCGTATGCGCGAAATGGCTGGATGCATTGTATGAGGTGAACTCCAAATATGATATCCAGTTGATCGACTGGTTGAAGACACCACCTGGCAAACGGTCAAAGAGCAACCTGAATGAGCTGTTCGATAAAATCGAGGCACTGCAGGCATTGGAGGTCCACTGTCACACTCTCCCCTTCCCGCTGGAACGGCAGCGATTCTATGCCTCCCGGATGCGCCGACGGTTTCCGCAACGTTTCAGGTCGATTTCTCCGGCCAGACGGACACTTGAGTTGACCTGCTTTCTCCGTGTGACATTGATGGATCTGGTGGACGTTGCCATCTTGCAAGTGGAAAAACGTATCAGCGAGCTGTGGTCTGGGGCCAGGCAGGTGGCCGAACGCAGGCAATATGAGAAATCGCAAGGTCACCGGGCAACATTGGACGACATTCATCGCACCCTGCATGATCCGGAACTGAGTGATCGCCAGGCTCGGCGTGCGGCCTGTGACCTGATCGACCCACTGGTGGAACACAAACCACTGCCGCGAGCGGCACTGACCCGGGAAGCGCTATCAGAAGAGCCCAATATACGGCCGTTGTTGCGCCGTCTACTTACACTCGACTTTGAGGCGGACCCCGATCATCCCAGCTGGCGTGCCTTGAACGCGTTGCGCGACCTTTATGAGAAGGGTGAGAAAGAACTGCCAGAGGCACTGGACATTCCGATCCCTGGTCGCTGGGAATCGTTGGTGCAGGATCCGGAGAATCGGCAGCGCGCACTTCGAGCATTTGAGGCTGCCACCCTGCACGGCCTTCGCCGCGGCCTGAAGAATTGTGCCATCTCCGTCGATTACAGCTTTGGGTATCGCGGCCGCGATTCCATGCTAATGCCATTAGACGAATGGCAGAAGAATCGCGGTAAGTACTACAGGGCCCTCGGCCTCCCGCAATCGCCGACAAAATTCCTCGAAGAACTGAAGGCCCAGGTGCAAACTGGGTTGAACGCGTTGGATCAGGCGATTCAGGAACAAGAGATAGAGATTGTCGATGATGGCATCTATGTCCCGAAGATCGTTCGTGAATCCCGTCCACCCGGTACTCGTAAAACCGCCAGAGCCTGGATTAATGAAATCGGACCGATTCAATTCCCCAATCTCCTGCTGGAGTTGGACAGCCACACACGGTTCAGTTGGCAGCTATTGGGAGGTCCGCCAACAAGCGAACGCAACCTGCTTGCATTGTATGGCGCCCTGATCGCCCAGGGCAGCGAATTGAGTGCTGCACGGGTAGCCCTGATGATGCCCGGTATTCCGATCAAAGATATCCAGCAAGCCATGCAATTACTGGAGGAAGAAGGAGTCCTTCAGAAAGCCAATGGCGTGGTACTGGAGTTCCTTCGTCGACATGACATCGTGAATCACTGGGGGAATGGATCCTTTGCTTCCTCAGACATGATTGCCCTCGAAGTATCCCGCCACCTGTGGCAGGCACGACAAGACCCACGACGGCGAACCCCTTCTGTGGGCAGTTACGTCCATGTGCTGGACCAATGGGGCATCAGCTACGATCAGCCGATCGTGCTAAATGAGCGGGAAGCCGGCCCAGCCATCGAGGGCGCGATTCGTTCACCCGGTTCCAAAATCGAAGCGGTGGCCGTGGACACCAAGGGCCATACGCATTTTGCTTCGGGGCTGTCGAAGGTGCTCGGGCTGGATCTCTATCCGCGCCTGCGGAAATTGAAGTACCAAAAACTGTTCGTTCCGCGGGGTGTCGATGTCCCCAAATCCCTCAAGCCCATCATAGGCCCAACTGTTTCTCTGAAAGCCATCGAGCGGGACTGGGATGAATTTGTCAGGCTGGCCGCCTCCATCCAATTTGGTTGGTGTTCTGCGACGATGGCCCTTCGCCGTTATGGATCCGCCGCCCAGGGTGAACCCCTGCATGGTGCCGGCGTCGCGCTGGGCAAATTGGCTTTGACCGGCTACTTGTGTGATTACCTGGCCAACCCAGAGTTCCGCCGCGAAGTCCTTCGCATCCTCAGTCACGGTGAATCCGTACACACTTTACAGCGAGCCATTCATCATGGACGTCCTGTACCCAAGCGTGGTCGGCGACCGGAAGAACTGGCCGCCACCTCCGGTGCCCTGGCACTGCTCACCAATATCACGATGGCCTGGAACACGCACCATATGGATCGCGTACACAAGGAGTGGCAACGCAAAGAGCCTGAAAGAATCGGTACGGACATGATCAAGCACATTACGCCCGTGCGCTTCGAGCACATCAATTTCCGCGGGGTGTTTGCTTTTCACGTCGGGCCCTACCGGGACCGACTCTTCAGCACACCGCGTAAGGGCAAGCACCAGGCGGCCTGAAACGGGCTATTCGAGAAACAGCTTTAAGAAAGTGTATTGGCGGGCTGATTATAAAGGAGATTCAATCTAGCTGGATTGTAACCGACTGATATTACAGAGGATTTCTGACAGCTCCCGCCGTCAAAATCCGGATGAAATGCTGGTGTACCCCAATGTCCTGCTGCTCAACTTGCTTGATAGGCACAAAGTTCATGGACGGTCTGCTGGCTGCGTCCACGATTGCCTGGGCATCATTGGCGTCGTTCTTGTTTGTCATTACAAAAGGTTTTACGAACTGCGGACTGATCAGCTTCACGGTGTGACCGCTGCGTTGGAAAACCCGCGCCCAGTAATTGGCTCCTCCGCACGATTCCATCACGACCGTGCAGGGCGGAAAATTGGCTACATAAGCGGCCAGCTCTCGCCGAGCCATGCGCTTCCTTATAACGGCTTTGCCGGTATGATCGGCGCCGTGAAGTTGAAAGGTGTTTTTGGCAATATCAATGCCCAGTATGCTAATAGTAGTCATGTCGATCTCCCATCCCAGGTTGAGGTCCTTCAGCTAGAAGGCTAGTCTGAAGACGCCCGCTGGGCTAGCGGCGAGGATGGGGATGGTTCATTACATTAGTACCGAGAGGAAGAGTCCATCCCATTGGTTTGGGCCAAAATAGCCTAGTTCGGTGCTTGGCCGGGTTCGCAGTGCGCAGGATATGCTAACATCGGAAGATCACCGCTAGTTATTGCACGTCCAGAAACTGGTGTTTGCGTATGAACCTTTAAGGGTCGAGAATGGTCAAATGAGAAATTTTACTTCCGGAGTCAGCGTTTCGAGGCATTTCGATCAATTTGTATTGTTGAGCCAAAACTGTTTCTCCAAAGTAGATTGCAACAACATGGCCTCTCTCTTTCTCGTAAAAGAGGGTGAATGTTATTTCTCTATCAATGATGATGCACCCCAGAGAATAAAAGCGGGTGAGCTTTTCTGTACCACGCAGGGCACCGATGTCAAATTAAGCACTGCCGGGAACTACGCGGGTCTGGTCGAGAAACCGCTCGCTTCAATCCCCCTGGGCAACTTTGAGACGCATGAAATCGATGATGGGCATGCCGCCCTTATATTTCACTCCCTGATCCCCGGCACGGCAAATCCCCTACCCGGCGTAGTCCCTCTATCACTTTTTCTAACGGTAGATGAAATTCGTTCAATACCGGAACTATCCAGCTTCCTGTCTTTCCTCCAGAATAATAAACTACTGCAGCCTTCCATCACCGAGTGGGTGCACAACAAAATATCGGAAATTGTCGCCACAGCGATAAACGAATTTGCGCTGGAAAGGATGGAATCCGACATGCATCTCGACAAGGCGGGCTTGATTAATTTACGCATCGCCAAAGTGCTGAAAGAAGTTCATCGTAGCCCGGAACATCGGTGGAACCTGGTGAATATGGCCGAAACGGCTCATCTCAGCCGTTCGGCATTCGCGAAAGAATTCAAGGCGCTAACAGGATCGTCACCGATAAAATATCTCTCTGAATTGCGCATGGAGCGGGCAGCCTATGCCCTGTCGCAGGGAGAAAAGTCGATCTCGCAAATAGCGGACGAAGCCGGCTATGAGTCAGATGCGGCGTTCAACAAAGCCTTTCGCAAGCTGATTGGTAATACACCCGGCCAGTACCGCCGTATGGTTCTACCCCGAAATGAAGAGTCCCCAGAAGAGAACGGAAGACTGAACTGAATATCCGCCCTGTCGGGACAAAAACACAGACTAGGGATTTTCGAGATTTCGCGCCAGATAATTTGCGAGTGCTTCCAACTCAGCTTCAGATATCTCTGTACGCCTGAACGCCGGCATGGATTTAACGCCATTTCGGACGAATACTTTTGTGACAGCCGGGTGGAGGTCGACGCGGTGTTCAAGTGCCTCGGGTTTCTCTCCCTGGTACTTCAATCTGAGAGCGATGGTTCCGGCATGTTCCATCGCACCCGGCGCATGGCAATGCGTGCACCATTTGTTGAACGTACGTTTTCCAAGAGCGTATACACCCTCTAGGAACTGCGGAAACTGCTCCGTGTTTTGCTCGATGTACCGCTGCATGATGGGCGTGGTTTCGCCTGCATGACTCAATTCTGTCTGTGGTCCGAAGGTAGCAAAATACTGATAGCTGTAATAGCCCGCTATACTGAGCAGGGCAACGACACTCAATGCGGTGATTTTTTTAATGGTGGTCATCAGATGATCACCCTGGTATCTCGATATCGTTCTGGCCAGATGCCGTTTTTCCCCGGACTGAAAATTCCATTGGGATCCAGGGTGTCCTTGATGCGTTCATGGAAGCGGCGCAGCGCGTGGTTGTTGAACGAATAGGTATCCATGATCGTATCCATCGCAAATGTGGGGGCACGGTAGTCTCCCCAGCCTCGCTCAGTGCTGGCCTGTACTAGATCGAGGAATAAATCCTGCGAAACCCGGTTGAACTCATGGTCGCCCTTCCTGACAGGCAAAGGTATCGTGATCATGCAGGTTCGAGTGGTGTTGAATAATGCGATGCTTCCAATATAGGGGCCACGTCCATGTCGGGTGAAGATCTCGTTGAAAACGTCCACGTGTTCCTGGGCAGCCTCACCGGTGAAGGGGATGATTGGCGAGAAGAACGCGTGGGCGTCAGAATCTTCGGTCCAGCCCATAACCGTCCATTCCCCCAGATTGGGAACACCGGCCTGTAGTTTGGCACCCGCGTCCATCTTTCTGAAATCATAGGGCGCGGAATAGGTATCAAACTTGAATCGGGTTTTCGGGTTATGGGCCAGGTAGTGGTCCATCATGTATTCGTATTTTTCCTTTACGGCGTTGGACAAACCGTAAAAAGCCATACGGTTGGTCCAAAAGCCCAGATTATGCTCCTTTAGAATTTTTATCAGGTCCATGGGGCTGCCTCGCCCCGCGATAAGTTCCCGCAGGGGCTCGCCTGACTCCGGCCGGTAGGTGGCATCCATCATGCCTGGGAAAACCGTGGCCATATTGGTGATGATGTCCTGCTGACGCAGGTCGCGAGTCGCCTCAATCATTGTGGCGAAATCGTCGATACCATCCATCATTGCCCAACCCGTCATAAAGGTCGGTGGCTCAGGCATCAGCCAGATGCCCATCCTGGTGACGATGCCCAGGTTGGACTGGGTGAACATGCCGTCGATGTGTGGTCCAAACCCGTACTTGAAGGTCCCCCATGTTTTTGTATCGGGCATGGCGCCCATGCCGGTACGAAGCAGGTCGCCATCGGGCAGGACGACCTCCAGACCGCATTGGTTGCCATAGTGATCGCCGTAAGGCGTATATCCAACCCCGTGCTCTGATGTGTTGCCGATTATCGAACCCCAGCCAGGGGAGGGGCACGACATCCACAGTTTGTAACCCTTGTCCCGAATATAGTTAAACAGGTCAAAATAACTCACGCCGGGCTCGACTATGGCATAGGCGTGTTTTTCATTGACCTCAATAATCCGGTTCATCCGCTTGAGGTCGATGGTGATCATCCCATTCTTCAAGGGTGCCGCACCGCCATATCCCAGGTTTTTACCGGTTGAGATTGTCCAGCATGGCAACTGGTATTTATTCAATATTCGCACGACGGCCTGGACTTCATCCGTCGAGGCGGGCGCGACGGCTGCACTGGGCTTGGGCTCAAGCTCTGAGTGCCCCCAGAATATCCCGTAATCATCTCGATAGGACTGCAGGTCGGACTGACCGGTCATCACCCACTCTTTGCTCACAATGGCTTCGAGTTCAACCATGCACTCTTGGAACGCGCTATCGGTTATATGTTTTGGTAGCTGGGGCATATGATCTCCCGAAAAGTGGCGAAATAGTGTTCCGTGGTTAGATTAGCCTGAGGCTAAGCTCCTGGGCCAATAATCCAGAGGCATGCTTCACTGTTCAATTCATGCCGATAGGTGATGCGGTGTTTTTCGTCTTTGGCCATTTGAACCAGCAGGAAAAGTGACGCCGGAGATGTGACTCCAGCAATCCATGATGGGCCTTTTTTCCAGTGGGGCCTCAAGTCTGAATTCCAGAGTTCGGTGATGTCCCCTTCAATTGCAGCCGCTGTCAGACCATATTTCCTGGCTCGCCCTGCCAGGTCAACTGCCGGTGCCATGCCAATGTCGTAAACGATTTTGTAGTAGGGGTGGGCAAGCAGTACCTCATCAGCCGGCTCAAGCCAATCCTCATTGGCCAGGCTGTATACATGGGGTACTGTGGCTATAGCGGTAGATGCAAGTGCTGTTCTTAACAGGAATTCACGTCTGTTCATCGCGCTATGGTCTCTTGTCAATCTCCAGGGGAGTCAAGTGCCCGTCCGAAGTGCTCACCGAATGAACGACTTCGGACGCGGAGTCAGGGCGCGAGCCCTAATCTGCCCAAGCCTCAGAACTGGTAGTTCAGGATAACGCCGTAGGAATCTCCCCGTCCCTGTTCCTGATCGATTGTGTCCCAACCATTCAGTGCCCCGGGGCCGGTGTTATTCACAACCTGCTCATCGCCGATATTGCGTGCGTAAACTGACACCTCCCAGTGTCCATTGGTGGGCCTGAGCGACACGGTGGCATTCACTTTCTGGTAGGCGTCCTGATCGGTGGTAAAGAGTTCAGAGTTGCCGTAGTCATCGGTGGCATAAACGCTTGCCGCGAGATTAAGCTCAAACCTGTCACTGAGCGGGATGGTGTAGTCGCCGCCCACGCTGAGGGACCAGTCCGGCGACAGCTTCAAGGCGTAGCCCGCGCGGTCTATTGTACCGTTGACACACGCACCGCTCGCCCGTTCTGAATCGTTACACGCGGCGCCCTCGTAGCTGTCGTATTCAGCGTTCATCACTGAACCGGAGAACGTGAGGGTAAAGTTATCGGTAACTGCCCATCCACCATCGAACTCGATGCCCTCAGATGTCGCTTCACCCGCATTTGTGACGTCGAAACTTCCGGTATCCTGCACGAAGGCGTTGGTTTGCAGGTCTGTGTATTCGGTGGTGAATAGCGCGACATTCAGTGCCAGGGCACCCTCCAGCAAGGTCATTTTGGCGCCGAGCTCTATAGTCTCTGCATGTTCGGAATCATACACGTAGAGATCTTCCGAAGAGGGAACCGAGTTGCCTGCGTTAAAACCGCCGGCCTTGAACGCCTCGGCATAGCGAGCATACAGCATAACGTCGTTATTGAAATCCCACTGCAATCCCAGTGTGGGGTTTACGTCATCATCCTCAAAGTCTGCGTCGTACCCGGTCCCTCGGATGGCTGACGGGTCAACTCGCTCAGTCGCCACCTGGCCGGGAAAACAGGTCATACCGCCACAGGTTAATCCGCCATCGATGGCACGGATAGAACCTTCTTTCTCGACCTCAGTGTAACGGAGCCCCAACTCGAGCCGCAGGGCGTCCGTAATGCTATAGGTGCCAGCCATGAAGAAGCTCAGCCACTCAGAGTCTTCGTTGTGATGCTGACCGATGGTAATCGCACCCATTGGTCCCGGCGCAATCGGAGCACCAGGGCTCCAGTGAGCTGTGGTCAACTCATTCTGGGATTTGAGTTCGTGGTCCTGGTAGTAAACGCCTGCCATCCACTCGAGTCTTGAATCATAGGCGGAAGTGAGGCGTAATTCCTGGCTGGTCTGCTCGAAATCCTCAAACACGTAGGGATGAACGAGCGCATACGGCGTTTCATCCAAATCGAGGTAGAAGTCGCTCTCGTATTCCACATAACCGGTAATAGAATTCAGAATCACATTACCGAAATCATACTCGAAGGAGAAAGCCGCGTTCGATGTATCCAGGTTGCGGTCCTGTTGCTGGAAGAAATCGAGCTGGGATGCATCTACGACCGGCGTTCCCGCCAGGTTGAGAAACAAAACGAATCCAGGCGGGGGAGCTAAATGCCCGCCGTTATACAAGGTGTTATCTGTGCCAACGCTGTAGCCGGGTACGTTTTTGAGTGCAAAATCACAGGGCACGGTAGGATCGCCCGTCCCGGTGAATGGGTCGTAGGGGAGAACCACACCATCGCCATCCGTGTCAGCATTACAGTTGTCCGGTTGCAGAGTATGCCCGCTTTGTTCCGATTCAGACTGTTCGTACTTGAGACTGATCTCCATATTATCGGTGGGAAGATAGGTGAAGATTACTCGTCCGCTCTTGCTTTCGCGCTCAGGAAGGTCGCCGTTGTTGGGATCATTGATATAGCCGTCCATGCCATTGGCACGGAGTGCCACACGAGCGAGCAGTTTCTCTGTAATAGGTCCGCCATAGGCAGCAGTGGCAGAGTATTCATCATCGGTGCCAAAGGAAAGGTTCACGTATCCTTCCGCTTCGTCGGTCGGTCGCCGTGTGGAGATATTGATGGCTCCGGCGATGGCATTTTGTCCAAAGTAGGTTGGCTGGGGCCCTCGCAGAACTTCAACGCGGTCGACATCCAGAAAAGCCGCCACGCTGGATCGCTCTCGACCAAAGTACACGCCATCGATAAACGTAGATACGGATTGTTCAAAACCTGCGTTACCGGGCGAGGTGCCGACACCCCGAACGACAATCTGCGATCCAGTAAACGACTCTGTGATCGTCAGGTTGGGTGTGAACTCAGACAGGTCGTCGAGTCGACTAAAGCCACTCCGGGTAATTTCCTCTCCTGAAACAGCCGCTACAGAAATGGGTACGTCGGAGAGGGACTGTTCCCGTTTCTGTGCTGTAACAGTGATTTCTTCCAAAGCGGCTGCTCCTGCAGTTCCCGTATTTGAGAGTAGCAAGAGTGTCATCGAACTGATGGCGGTTTTCTTAAACATTATTTTGACCTCCGAGCGTCATCATTACGTAACTTGCAGCAATGCTGCTCAGTTACTTTGTATGGTTGGCGAAGTAAATCTACCGGTAAGGGCTACTGTTTCTTCAGAAGTCCTTTGCTTTTGTCTTTTTGTCTATTTCTTTACGCTCTGCGAACACTGGATTAGTCGGGCAAAAGATCTGTGTATTGGTTGGCTAAAAAATGGGCTGGCAGCAAGCGGCCAGCTTGGCAGGGGTGGATTGGAGAAATCCAGCCCTGGCTAACTTCAACTAGCGGGGAAGCGTTTGCTTCCAGGGAGTTGTTTCGAAAGGCAGTGGATCATCCCGCATCTCGAAGTCCTCGACGCACTTGTTGTACCAGTCTGTCATCCGCAGGGGATCCGCATTCATCTCCGCAGTCCAGCCTGAGCGATCACACTCCTTTGAGAATTCCTTGTGGGATGGCTTTTCCAGGTAGTTCCACAGAATAATCCACTTGGCAGGTGATCCTGTCGATTTGTACCCATGCACCTGTCCGGCAGGAACATGCACCCACTGCCCTTCAGTAACCACCATATCCCTGTCACCAACCCTCATCTGTATCGTGCCTTCGGTTACCATTACCGTTTCGGTGCGCTTATAGTGAATGTGCGCAGGCCCATAGTAGTCAGTTTCGATATGTTCAATGCCGCCGCTGAACAGACCTCCGGTATCAGAGGGCTTAATCATCGGAATAAATGTCGCGCTCGGAAACCCAAAATGAAACATGGGCATATCCAGCGGACGCACAAATGGCATCGGGTTGGTCTTTGGGTCGTATTGCACCGCTTCACCTTCCTGGACATACATGCTGGTCAGGTCTTCCGCGCCAATGGCGTGACAGCTGATACCCAGTACTGCTGCGGTCAGTAGCGTTAATGTTTTATTCATGGGTATTTCCTCGGGATAATTTTTTTAAGAAAGGAACTTCTTGTACTGATGAGAGTGTATATCCCGACTGGAGCTATTTTTTTTTCAGAAGTCTTCTACCTTTGTCCTTGAGTCTCTAAATAGGGTAATGCCCGCGCTGTGATGCCACTGTGATCCAGCGCAGCTCCGTAAAGCTGTCGATCCCGGCTTTGCCACCAAATCGTCCATAGCCGGAAGACCCCACGCCACCGAAAGGCATCTGGGCCTCATCCGCAACTGTCGGTCCGTTGACATGGCAGATACCCGAATGTATCTGGCGAGCCACCTGCAGGCCCCGGGCGGAATCACGGGTAAATACCGCCGCGCTCAGGCCATACTCGCTGTCGTTGGCGATACGGATGGCGTCGGCCTCGTCTTTTGCCCGGATCATGGATACAACCGGGCCAAAACTTTCATCCCGGTAGAGCTGCATCTCCTCGGTGACACCATCGAGCAAAGTTGCAGGCATCAGTACAGACTCGGCCTTGCCACCGCAGAGCAGTTCGGCACCCTTGCCCACTGCATCATCAATCAGCCTATTGACCCTTTCAACAGTACCCATATCCACCACGGCACCCAGTGGGGTTGTGCCCTCCCTGGGATCCCCGCAAACCATGGTCTGCACTTTCGCCGCCAATTTGGCGGCAAATTCATCGGCTACCGCCGCCACCACTACCAGGGCTTCCAGAAAATAAGCGGGTGCAAATTACCGTTCAGGCGCGTTAAGTTGTTGAAAATATTCGCAATCACCTCTGAGTTTATGACCTGCAACATCCCGTCAGCTTTTGCCTGATGAGCCTAAAAAATGCCCGGAGCAGTTTCAACGTCACAACTCGGAAGAAATGCTGGTGTACCTAAACAGCCGCGCGGAGTATCCGTCGCCCTCGGCGTGTCAAGGAACCCATTGAATATCCACTTTTCGGTGCTGATTTGCACAGTCTCGAAGATAGAGGTTAATTAGGCTTTGATATGGAACACCGGATTCCTCTGCCATTTCCTTGAAGTATTCAATGACATCCTCGCTTAAGCGAATCGTCACCGGCCTTTTAAGTTTAGAGGCGTAAGGGTTCTTTCGAGACTTCATCTTTGAGAAATCATATTCTTTCTTCATGGTGAATCACCCTGGTAGTGCTGACGTTCTCTGGTTGTGGCTTTTCGTGCCGAAATGATTCTAAGCTCTTCTCCTTTCTCCCCTCGTTCACAGTGAACCACCACAAGAATTCGTGACTCGTTGCTCATACCGAGAAGGAGAAATCGATCCTCATCGAGCGATTCTTCATCATAAAACTGAATCGCGAAATCGTCGTAGAAAACGGATCTGGCCTCCTCGAATGAGACTCCGTGTTTCTTGAGATTGGATCGAGCTTTGGCTGGGTTCCAGCTAAACATAATCATAAATACATTGTATGTACATGCAGGGAAGAGTCAAGGCCGTGTGGGCAAAAAAGCATCCGTTGGTTGATTTCGATGGATTGGGCTCCAGATCCGGCCTACATTACCGGGTTTATTGAAAGCTCATATCGCTTGTAAGAAAAATTATCACTGCATAGCGGGCTTGCTGCCTGAACCCAACCACTCCTGTCACTGGAGCAATCTCTGAATGACGCAACTCCATTTCCTATCCGTCGCAGAAAAGCGTAAATTCGACTTACCCCCTGTCTTTACACACAAGCAGCGCCCTGCCTACTTTGCCGTGACCGATGAGATCCGGCGCACACTCAGTGCATTGCGCTCGGACACGAACAAGATTGGGTTTCTACTCCAACTCGGCTACTTCAGACATTCCGGTAGATTTTTTGAAAAAAATACGTTCAGGCAGCGCGATATCAAATACCTCAAAAAGCAGCTCAATATCACCGAGCCTGTCGACCTGGCACAATACTCACCATCGCGTATGGCGCAACACCAAGTCCGTATTCGCGAAATCCTGGACTGGACAGCCTTCGACGCCGACAGCGCAGCGTACATCGCCAGGCATGTGCAACTACAGGCCGAGCAGCAGATCAAACCGGAACGCATATTCGCTGCAGCCGTCGACTTTTGCTGGCAACAGCGTATCGAGGTCCCGACACATCATCAACTCGCTAACCTCATCACCGACAGTTTTAACATTGTGGAATCTGCCTGGCTCGAGCAGCTCGAAAATGGCCTTGAACCCGGTGACTGCGGGGCACTGGATGCAATGCTCGAAGCGACAGATGGACTACCTGCCCTGCTGGGTGAGGCAAAGACGATCAGCCAATCTCGGCAGACCAAGGGGATCAAGAAAAACGTGAAGTCTTGCCTCGCATTCGGCCGTTACTTTGCGCAATTCGAATCGGCGTACACATTGCTTGATCTCCCGGAAAGGGCTACCGAGTACTATGCTACCTGGGTGAAAAAGGCCACACTGGCACAGCTCAAGCAATTCCCCAATCGCTGGAAACGATACCTGCATTTACTCGCGTTTATCAAACACCAGTATAGCCTCCGTCAGGACGTGCTGATGGATACCCTGCTCAAGAGTACCCAGTCGGCCATCAATGCCGCTACCAAGGCGGAGGACCGGAGCGACCTGCAACAACGGGCGGCCCAGAAAGAAGCAATTCGTATCGTTACCAAGGCCCGCAAGAGCGCACAGCATGTGCTTGATGAGATTACCGCCATCACGCGCACTGAGAGTTTATCCGCATCCGAGAGGATAGCGAAGATCGAGCAGCTGTTGACGGACTACGAGGCATTACAGAGTGATCAGGTACGAGAAACACTGCAACAAAGTGAACTCTTTTTGGAACAGCAAACGGACACGGCAAAAACCTACGATGAACTCGAGAAAAGATCCGTGAGCTTGCAACTCAGGGTGTCGCCGATTCTGAAAGCATTGGTATTCGATACTCCCTCTTCAGACGCCAACATACTGGCAGCCGTGAAGTATTTTCAAGACACGGATGGCCTGCTGGGTAAGAGCGCTCCGCTAGACTTTCTTTCCCCCAAAGAGCAAGCCCTCTTCCCCGAAGGCGAGACGCTGCGGATCTCGCTGTACAAGATCCTGTTATTTAAATCCGTGGCTACGGCGGTAAAGGCAGGTAAGTTGAATTTACGACACTCTTACCGCTACCGTGCCATCCAGGACTACTTGATACCCCTAGAACAGTGGTTGAGAGAGCGCGATTACTTGTTGTCCATGGCCGGCCTGGACAAGTTTGTAGACGGCCCTGCTGTACTTGCAGAGTTGAAGGAAACACTCGATGCCAAATATCGGTTCGTCAATGACCGCATCCGATCCGGTGAAAACGAGTACCTTCGTTTCGACAAGAAAGGCACTGCCAAGGTACGTACCCCGGAGACCGCTTTCAGTGAGGACGGCTTCGTGGGTCAAACACTTGTGGATAACGGGATCGTATCGGTCCTGCAGGTATTGCGAGAAATCAGTCAAATTTGTAACTTCATTTCCTGCTTTAAGCATTTGAGCCCCAAACACCATAAACTCAAACCCAGTGACGACACGGTGCTCGCTGGCATCCTGGGTAAAGGCTGCAATATCGGTATCCACAAACTGTCGCAAATTTCCCAGGGGATTAACCAGAGCACGCTGAAAAGCACCGTCAACTGGTGTTTCAGCCTGAAGAATATCCAGGCAGCCAACACGCAATTGCTTCAGGTTATGGACAAATTACCCCTGTCCAACGCATTCCAGCACGAGCCCGGGCAACTGCACACCAGTAGCGATGGCCGCAAGGTCAATGTGGCCGTTGATTGTCTGCATGCCAACCACTCGTTCAAGTACTTCGGAAAGGACAAGGGGGTCACGCTGTATACGTTCATAGACGAACGGCATGCCCTGTTCCACTCAACGGTCATCAGCGCATCGGAACGCGAAGCGGCCTACGTGATCGACGGGCTGATGCAAAACGAGGTGATCAAGAGCGATATTCATTCGACCGATACCCACGGCTATACCGAGTGTATCTTCGCGGCCACGCACCTGATCGATACGGCGTTTGCGCCGCGACTCAAGAAAGTGGGCAAGCAAACGCTGTCCAGCTTTTCCAGTAAGGGCGTGCATCAACGCCGGGGCGATGTCATTCTGCCCGGTCACACGATCAATAAGAAGCTCATACTGTCCCACTGGGATGATATCCTGCGTTTCATGGCCACCATCAAGCTGCGGCACAGCAGTGCCTCGCAGCTGTTCAAACGCCTGAGTTCTTACGCGAACGACCATCCTTTATACAAGGCGCTCAAGGAATTTGGCCGCGTGATAAAAAGCCGGTTCATACTGACCTACTTCGATAATCTGGAACTGCGTCAGCGCATCGAGAAGCAACTCAACAAGATTGAACTCGCCAACCGCTTTTCGAAAGCGGTATTCTTCGACAACAATCAGGAATTCCAGGATGGCAGTCTCGAGGACCAGCAAATCGCCACTGCTTGCAAGGTGCTGATCCAGAATGCCATCGTCTTATGGAACGCCTTGTATCTGTCACAGGAATTATTCAATACGAAAGACAGTGACGAGCATGACGAGATGCTGACCGCCATAAAGAGCGGATCGTTGCTCACCTGGCAACACGTCAATATGCAGGGCGAATATGACTTCAGGCGAGTTGCAGCCAATAATCCCGTCTTTGATATGGGGAAAATTCTGGCGCTCCAGGTGGCTTGACATTGAGAGTTGAAAACTTCGGCCTGAATTCCTGTTTTTTCAACAGGTTAGACCTAGTGAACGGTAATTTAGACCCGCTTATTTTCTGGAAGCCGATCAGTGGATAGGAAGGAGACGATGTTGTAGCGAATATCTTTCTGGTCAGCGCGATCCATGCCCAGCAAAATCCCCAGCACACCCACCGTAATTGGGCTGGAAAAATCGTTGATGAACTCGAACTCGCCCTTGTCGATAAAGCGATCGATCACTTCATTGGTAATTTCCTTGATGGGGTCCGTCAGATAATCTACGCCGCGCTTGGTAAAGGCAGACTGCACCAGGGCGCGCAGGCGATCGTGCCGGGGGGATCAGTGGTGCCCAGGGTGGAACCGGCGCGCTCTTCCAGATCGTCAAGCATATTACCCTTGGCTGAGGAGAACACCTCCCAGTTGCGAACGCAGTTGTAGATGTCCTCGTAGCGAGTGATCACCCAGCAGTCACCGGCTTCACTCCAGTAGCAGGGGTGCTCATCGCGGAGTTGCTTGTAAAGGGGATAGGGGTCGATATCCACCTCCCTTGAGTAAGGGTCAAAGGCAATCATGCGGGTCTCCGATACTGTATTTCTTATCTGGCCATCAGTCTAAAAAGAGGAAACTGTAATTTACATGCGGATTTCCGCCAAATTTCTGCACTTTCACGCCTTTTCAAGCAAATTTCATGGGTATTTTCCCCGGCTTCACCACATAGTGACCGCATGAATGAATCGGTGCCCCACTACTTTCTCTACGGCCAGACGGACGCTTCCGCTGAGCTGGACTTCCTGCATATCGAAACCATGGCCGAAGCAGGTAGCGCCTACCAGTGGGAGATCGCTCCTCACCGCCACGATCACCTGCTGCAGCTGCTGTGGGTGGACCGCGGGCAAATAAACGCCTCCCTGGATGGAGACCGGCACAGTGTCTACGGACCAGGCTTTATCGTGGTTCCGCCCTCAGTGGTCCATGGCTTTCAATTGGAAACAGGTACGATAGGGCTGGTGTTAACCATTGCCGATAGTTTTCTGCGCAATATTCTATGTAATCACGAGCGCAGCGAACTCTCTCCCCTGCTCCGTACTCCTTGGCTTCTGCAAGCTGATAAACAGGCACGCAATTGTAAGCAGGCGGTCGATACCTTCCGCGTAATTACTGATGAGTACCGCAGGCAGGGCCCGGCACGCACCACCTACCTGAGCGCACTGTGCAAAACCTTACTTGTTCAACTGCTGCGGTTGATTCCCGACGAGCAAACCAACAGCGTTGCCACGCCGGCATCAAGGCAACACTTCGAACGCTTCCAGCACCTGCTGGAGCACCATTATCGGAATTCCTGGAATGTCTCCAGGTACGCTACTGAACTGGGCCTCAGCGAAAAGCGCCTGAATCGTATCTGTCGCGATGTTACCGACTTGACGCCGAAGCAACTTATTCACAACCGCTTGATTGCAGAAGCCAAGCGCTGCCTGGTATACACGGGGTTGAGTATCAACGAGATCGCCTATGAACTGGGCTATAAAGATCCCGCCTATTTCTCAAGATTTTTTCACCGCATGGAGGGACAGCAAGCCAGCGCCTTCAGGCGATCCGTCAGGCGCCTTTGACCACGGGAATATCACTGCCGGATTTTCACTCCAGAAGACCTTGGATATTTTCCGCAGGCTTCTGAAGCGCAACTTTCAAGAACACTGACAGGTCAAGGGTTACACTGAAAAGATGCAAGTCTACACGCGACAGCCCTTGGACCAGATTGCCTACCGCCTAGACTACCAAGATCCCGCTTTTTTCCAGAGTTTTCAAGAAACCGGAGGGCATCTCACAGGGCAAATACCGCCCGCAGAAGCAACGATAGAGAAGGACTCTACCGGTTTGTCTGATCTACACAATACGCATCCTGGTGCCCAGGGAATTGAACATTCGAACACCTGTGGCGGTAACAACGCCACTACCGCCTACTTTCACCTGAGCACTTGAACCAACACGGGCTCCAGGCTCAAAACTGAATATCATACCTTCCTTGATTACAACATCCGCGCCCAGTATTTCATCGGGTTTAGCGGGGGGCGGAAACCATGCAACGGGCCCAACCAGCACGAGGGGGCCTAAACTATGCAATACGGGAAACCCATGCCAATACCCTGCATCGATGATCACTTTTTCCATGCGTTCGATCACTTCACCGAACTTTACGCCTGGTTTTAGCCTGCCCAACCCAACCTGCATGCACTCATGCGCGACTTCCGCCAACGCAGCGGTTTGCTTATCTGGCGCACCTACCGACATACACAGGGTTGACTGGGTGTAACCACCGCGATGGTGAATGCCGTACTCGGAGTTTATGATATCCCCCTTCTGTACAATCCCTTGTCGCATTTCCAATGCATCAACATCTACAGTCGCCCGAGAGCGAATCATATGTTCCGCCACCAGCGACCTGAGATCCCGGTCACTAATACCTGGCTTTACGTAATCCAGCAGCAATCGATGCAGATTTTCTCCTACGGCCGCCGTGCGCTCGTATGCCTTGATCTCCTCCTGAGTTCTCACCAGCATAAGTAGCGCTAACTGAGGCGTTACGTCTACAAAGCTGGCCTTGGGTAGCTTATCGATGACATGCTGCCAGGCGGAATAAGTTACCAGCCCCTGGTCAGTAAACTCATTTAATCCGAATACCTTTCCTTTGGTGCCTACAACACCGATATTTTTGCTGCCCAGGGCAAGCTCGTTGAGGCGATAAGCTATAGCTTCACCGAGAGGAACACCTTTCTCCCCCACATTCGAAATCCACTGGCTAGGCATTGGTAGCGTACCGTAAATCGTAGGCTCCTCCCGAAGGGGAAGAATTACTGCACCGGGATTCATAAATCCAGCATTGGAGACATAGCCCGCGTAGTTGACATAGCTATCACCAGCTCCCGCCGGTATGATCAGGCAGTCCAGCCCCAGTTCCTTCATCATGTGGCGAATTTTCTCCCATCTCAGGTCTCTTTCTGCAAGAGAGTACTCGCCACCGAGAAAACGCATTGGGGCGGGAACTGTTTCATCTGGATAGTCGATAGACACCTTGGCGTTTGCACTTCCCGGGACTGACAGCCCCGATGCCAATAGACCACCGGTTGCAATACCGGCACTGGAGAGAAACCTTCGTCTACCACCATCTATTTCCAGGTTATAAGTTCCTGTTTCGCGGCGATTTTCCTTGCTCATATAAGCCTCACTAAAATCTTACTATTTGCTATTCAATCGAGTTAGATAGGCAACCAGATCATCCATATCCGAAGGAGAAATTTCGGTGATTCTAAAGGGTGGCATACCAACTGTTTCCTTGCGTACAAAGGTTTCAATTAGCTGTCTGGAAAGATCCGTACGCAGGGCAATCAACGCAGGCACAGCTCCCTGATACCTGCGTTCGAGCCGCAATGTTGCACCTTTTTCATAACCGTAGGAGTGACACATAGCGCATTTACCGTTGTAAATTTCGTAGCCCCGAATCACCGATGCGGAGGCATTGTGATCTGGTTCGATGAGCGATATTTGCTCGTCGGTGGCCGAGTATTGACTGGCCATAGCCAAAGGGCTGAAATCCGGTTTGTACTCCTTATCTCCAGCTTTTACGGCAAGGCTGGCCGCCAAACAAACGGAGAACAGCATTGCGATCAAATTCCTCACGCTTTATCCCTCATACTCTTGGGCCAGATTCCGTTCTTTCCGGGCGCAAGAATTCCATTTGGATCTATTGCATCCTTCACCGACTCACAGAAACGCCTCAAGGCGTGGTTATTGAACGAGTATACGTCGCTAGCGGCCTGCATAAACGTGGTAGGCGTTCGATATTCACCCCAACCATTTTCACCTGCCACCTCAATTATTTCCTTACCTAGGGCGACAGCCTGCTTGTTCTGCTCAATATTTCCCGGTTCTATCATGGTGCCGAGAATCGTCATGATGGAACGCTCGGTGTGAAAATGAATGGGGGCATCGATAAAGAATTGCCCATGCCTGACGAAAACATCACGCATTACCTCTACCTGTTTCCAGAATTCACTGCCTTTACAGGGGAGCATCGTGGAGATAAACACTGCGTTGTGAGGCCAAATCTCCGTTTCCTGCATAGAGGGTACCGCAGCCTGGAGTTTGGCAATCGAGTCCATCTGATCATAGTTATAGGGGGCTTCGTACAAATCCGATCCAATACTGCAATTGGGAATTGCCTGTCGGAAACTCGCGTAAATTTTGCGCCAGTCTGCCTCTACCTGAGCAGTGTGACCTGATATACCAATCCGAACACGCCATCCGACGGTTTGCTCGATCATGGCATAAACTTTGTCTAGATCGCCTTTCGCCGATGCGATTCCCCGCATGACTTTGGCGGCAACTTCATGATTATCCTGGGCAGTGGAGACGATACTTGCTGCCGTTCTTACCACTCCTGTGATCCGCAGTTCGCGCATGGTGTCAATAAGTTCTACAACTTGCCTATACTCAGGTGCATCTATTACGATGGATCGGTAAGATTCCGGTTGTGCATTCAGGTACACCCCCATCTTGGTGACGACTCCAAGATTGGATTGGGAAAACATGCCATCAACAAAAGGACCCAAGCCATACTTATAGGTATTCCACGTTGGTGCTCCCTCGATGGCTCCCATCCCGGTTCGCATCAGCTCACCATTAGGCAATACAATTTCCATGCCGCAGACTTGATCGAATCGGTCTCCCTTTGCCGCATAGCCAACCCCTCGTTCTATCGTATTTGCGACAACACTGGCCCAAGCTGGAGAAGGCCCATCGATCCACAGATTGAAGCCGTTTTTCTGGCAATAACGCCAAAAGTCGTATTGGCTAACACCTGGTTCCACTACGGCGTAGGCGAGTTCTTCATTGACCTCAAGAATACGGTTCATACGTTTAAGGTCGAGGATAACGCTACCCGCGACGCAGGCTTCGCAGCCGCCGTAGCCAAAGTTCTTGCCCGTTGATACCACCCAGAGCGGAGTTCGAAATTGATTTGCGGTTTCAATAACCGCCCGAACTTCGTCAACGGACCGCGGTGCCACTACTCCCGAGGGCAGGGGTTGGCCGTTCCCTATTTTCGGTGAAAACGGATCCGCATATGGTTCGAGGCGCTCTTCGTCGGAAAATGCCCAGTCCTCCCCCACAATCGAGGCAAAACTCTTCATGGCGCGGCTAAATTGTTGTTTGTTCACATTAGGTGGAAGTCTCACCCCGATATCCTCGATATTATTAGAGAGCACATGTAATGGCGGGGTTTAGTAACCAGATCAAAGCGGCGGAACCGTTGTCATTCCCCAGATTGCACTGAACCGCCTCACCTCTCGCCAATCCGAACTCCCGGGCCAACACCTCGAGTGTGGTGGCAGTATGCTGATCGGTTATGCCTAGCACCGGCACAGGATTCTGGTGGAGAGCGGGCTGCAACTTCTCGTACCAGGCGTAAACGGCATCCCGATTAAAGTCGACCACTCTATCGCCCCTCACCAACAGTGAATCCAGAATCGAAGGCGGCAGCTTGAAGGAGGTATCGCGTAGTACCAGCGATGGCTGCTGCGGGGCACCCGCCAAAACCGGGCCTGTGGCGCCGAGAATGGCCGCCCCTGCACTAAATTGCAGCAACGCTCTTCGTGAAATACCAGTCATTATTGTTCCCGCGCCTAAAAGTTGTAGCGCGCCACCAGCGAGACCTGACGGCCCTGCCTGGCATCCGAGGTATAGTAGTTGCCCGGCTGCCCCACGGCCGCGCCGATTCCACTGAGTGCCGCATTCCACCTATGGTCGTCCCAACCAAGGTAGTCATCCTCGTCTAACAAATTGATACCCACTAAAGAAATACGCCATTTTTCATCAGCACTTCCCAGGGAAATCGACGCGTTCAGGTTCCACCAAGCATCGTTGTCGCCATATATATGCCCTTCCCAGTCGTCTACCTCACCGGTGTAAGCGGCATCAGCGCGCAGATCCAGCACCAAATTTTCGCCTAGATCCGTGCGCAGAGTCGCAAACAGGTTGCTCTGGAAATCTGCGGCATTGGGGAGGCTGTTACCGGAGAAATCACAGGTGCCCGACACCGGGTCATCAGGCGTTGCATCATTGGTACACCGCGCACCGCTAAATTCAGTAAACTCGGCATCCAGAAAAAGGACCGAGGCGCCCAACATCAGCACATCAGAGGCATACCAGGTAACGTCTGCTTCAAGCCCCTGAACCTCTGACTCTCCGGCATTCACAGTAAAAAAGGAGATAAGATCATCATCATAGGCCGACACTTGGAGATCTGTGTACTCGGTGTAAAAATAGGCCGCCGTCAGTTGAACTCGCCCCTCCGCAAGCGTTAGTTTCGTTCCCAGTTCAACAGCCTCAGCATTTTCCTTGTCAAACTGATAGCCAACATCGGGCACGCCATCACCGTTGCTATCAAGCGGAGGCACTGGCGCTCGTTGATCGAAATTGAACCCACCGGCCTTGAAACCCTCGACATATGAAACGTAGTACATGCTCTCATTGCCGGGCCTCCAGGTAAGTTGGACACTGGGTGAAAATTCATCCTCTGACAGGCTGGTGGAAAAAATCTGGTCATTGGCAATCGGCAGAAAGTCCGTTGCACCGTCATCACAAATGGCTTCGGAACTGGTAAAGATGCCTGCCGGACCGAAGTTTCCAATACCACTGGCACAGGTCGTGTGGTCGATATCTTTCTCAGTATCTGTATAGCGACCACCGATATTCAGGTTCAGCGTGTCAGTCATGTCGATAGATACTTCTGCAAATATCGAGTACTCACTCTGTTCCTGTCGCTTTGGTCCAGCCCAGGACTGCCCCAGAACATCGCCCGGCTCAAGAGGCACACCGTTACGATTGTCATCATCGGTCAGGATGAGGCGAGTAAACTCTTCATACTCGATGTCCTCTTCCTGATAGTAAAATCCGGCGGCCCACGTAATCCGATCACTGAACTCGCCACTTAACTTGAATTCAGTTGACCAGAAGTCAGTCAACTCCTCCCTCTGAAAAAAGGGACCGGCGCTATCATATTGGTTCACATTACCCGAGCGATCCCAGTCGGTATCCAAATAGGCGGTAACATTGGTCAAGCTCAATTGGTCGCTAATATCCCAGTCGGCGCGGTTAACAATCGTAATTCCTTTAAAAACGTTATAGCTGGTCTCTCCCGGTTTTACCCGCTGCCCGCCATGCTTTCCTGTATCATCCAGATAGTCGAGCATCGCCTGGCTGGTCAAAACGTGAGTAACGGTATCGTCTCTCACGCAGTCTTCCTGCGAGCCTTGAACCTGGAACGCCAGTAAACCGGGGCCACCGACGCAATTGATCAAATCTTCATGTGCCTCGGAATCCATGTAATTGATCTTGAGCGTGTCGCTAAAGTTGTCCGCACCGTCAAACACCAGGGTCCCACGGAGGAACAGATCCTCCTGGGCCATTCCAGCGTCGCCGCTGGCATAGGGATTCTCCAGCCAGCCATCAGATTCCGTAAATCTAGTCGCAAGACGCCCCTTGATACCCTCTGCAATCGGGCCAGACACCACGCCCTCTACAGACAGTTGATCGGCGGATTCAAACTCGTAACCCGCTTGCAGATAAGCCTCAAATTCATCGCCTGGATTGTTGGTACGGATATTCAGCGCACCGGCGATGGTGTTCTTACCAAAATAGAGAGACTGGGGACCTTTCAACACCTCGACCTGGGCCACATCTAACTGCCCCTGCCGTGAGAAACTGCTTCGCCCAATGTACATACCGTCAATAAACAATCCTACCGACTGTTCAAAACCCGCATTACCGCCCTCAGTCTGTACGCCGCGGATATTCAGAACAGCGCCTTCCAGAATACCGTCACTGATGTTAACGCCTGGCATCATTGCCGCCATCGCGTCGAAATCCGTGATGTTGTAAGCCGACAGCTTTTCTCCCGACATCGCCGCTACAGAAATCGGCACATCCATTATCGATTCTTCTTTTTTACGCGCAGTTACTACCACCTCTTCCAGTTGCGAGCTTTGAGCCACTGCCTCGCCGCCGCCAACCAACATGGCAACGGCAGCGGCTAACAACCTTCTGTTTGAATTGATTTGCATGAATTCGATCCTCTTGATGCGTTTATTTGAATTATCACTGCTCAATGTCGTACACCATCACACACGATTTGACGGTCGTCAATATTTTTTTACAGTCGTGTAGGTAGCTAATGTTCTGTCCGGTTCTGTAGCAAGTAATCTGTCCGGTTTCACTAAGTTCTTGATTAGGAGAGAGCAAGTGGGCCGGGCAGCTTGGTTACAGGAGACCAGACGCATGAGATTCGAAGAGGCCTACGAGGGCTGGCAAAGCAAACGATTAACCCAAGAGCAGGCGGCACAGCTGCTTGGCTTGTGTGAACGCAGCTTTCGCCGATATATCAACCGATACGAGGAAGCGGGATTTGAAGGACTGATGGACAAGCGCATTAGCGAGATATCAGCCCGCAAAGCGCCCGTTGACGAGGTGTTGCGCCTTGAAGCGCTTTACAAGGAGCGTTACGACGGCTGGACCGTGAAGCACTTCTTTGAGCGCTACCAGGACGAGCATCAGGGCAGTCGATCCTACACGTGGGTGAAGAGCCGGTTGCAGGAGGCGAACCTGGCACCCAAAGGGAAGAAGCGCGGCCCCCAGCGCCGTCGACGGCCCCGGGCACCCCTGCCAGGGATGATGATCCATCAGGACGGCTCTACCCATGAGTGGGTACCCGGCCAGATCTGGGACCTCATCGTGACCATGGACGACGCTAACAGTGAGATCTACTGCGCTCAGTTTGTCGAGGAGGAAGGCACGCTTTCCAGTTTTGAGGGCGTCAAAGTGGTTCTGCAGAAGCGAGGCTTATTTTCCAGCTTCTACAGTGATCGGGGCTCCCATTACTGGCTCACAACTGAAGCCGGCAACAAAGTCGACAAGCAGCGCCTGACGCAGTTCGGGCGTGCTATGAACCAGCTTGGCATTCAGATGATCGCCGCCTACTCGCCCGAGGCGCGAGGGCGCTCGGAGCGTTTCTTTCGCACCTTGCAGGACCGTCTGCCCAAGGAGCTGGCCCTGGCCGGTATCACTACCATGGACGAGGCCAACCAGTTCCTGCGGCGCAGCTATCTCAAGCGTTTTAACCGCCGTTTCATGGTCAAACCGGCCCAAGAGGGCGATGCCTTTGTACCGCTGCTAGGCGTGGACATCGACAATATTCTCTGTCGTCAGGTGGAGCGAATCACGGGCAAAGACAATTGTGTGTCCTATCAGGGTATGACCTTACAGCTACCCAGCGACAAGATTCGTCACTTCAGCAAGACCCGCGTGCGGGTTCACGAATACCCCAATGGCGACCTCGCCGTCTTCCATGGGCCACGCTGCCTGGCGCACTACAACGCGCAGGGGGCACTCATTAAGAAACGGAGAAAGATGGCCGCGTAAACCGCTTCGCAGCTATCCGCTGGATCGAGAACCCAGCGCCTACAAAAGCGGACAATTCATTTGCTATAAAAACCGGACAAATCTACTTGCTACCAACATATTTTTTTACAGTCGTCAAATAACATAGAGTTGCGCCACGACAACTTGCTGCACTGGCCAAGCGTCTACAGCCAGGTTTTTGAATCAGGTTGCGTATTCCAGACCAAGCCTGCCACTGATTCCAGACGAAGCCTGCCACCCATTCCATGCGAAAGCTGCCACTGATTCCACGGCAAAACTGCCACCCCGGCAGGCCGCCTGAGATCGCCCCTCGGAGCCAATCGACGCGGGATAACTAACCGGTACTCTGCCCCTTTCCAACCGGAGGGGGCCAGATGCCAGCAAAGAGGTTATCCATGCGTAAAATCAAAGAGGTCTTGCGCCTCAAATGGGCCAAGGGCCTGAGCAACCGGCGGATCGCCGCGGCCTGCGGGATCGGCCGCCCCACCGTCAGTGAATACCTGCGCCGGGCCACCGAGGCCGGACTGACCTGGCCCCTGCCGGCCAACCTGGACGATGCCCACCTGGAACGGCTGTTGTTCCCGCCGCCTCCGGTCTTGCCGGCGGATGCCCGCGGCGTTCCCGACTGGGCCTCCATCCGCCAGGAACTCAAGCACAAGAGCGTCACCCTGTTCCTGCTGTGGCAGGAATACCGCCAGGCGAATCCTGACGGTTACCAGTACAGCTGGTTCTGTGCGCACTACCGTGCCTGGCGCGGCAAGCTGGATGTGGTCATGCGCCAGGACCACCGGGCCGGCGAGAAACTGTTTGTCGATTACGCCGGCCAGACCGTCCCGATTATCGATCGATTGACGGGCGAGATCCGCGAGGCCCAGGTCTTTGTGGCGGTGCTGGGTGCCTCCAACTACACCTACGCCGAGGCGACCTGGAGCCAGAGCCTGCCGGACTGGATCGGTTCCCATGTTCGCACCTTCCGCTTCCTGGGCGGGGTGCCAGAACTGGTGGTCCCGGACAACCTGCGCTCCGGCGTGAGCAAAGCCCACCGCTACGAGCCCGATGCCAATCCGACCTACCAGGACATGGCCTCCCACTACGGCGTGGCGGTATTCCCGGCGCGGGTGCGTCGCCCGCGGGACAAGGCTAAGGCGGAGAGCGGGGTGCTGGTGGTCGAGCGCTGGATCCTGGCCGCCCTGCGCCACCGCCAGTTCTTCTCCCTGGCCGAGCTCAATGCCGTGATCCGGGAACTGCTGGAAAATCTCAACGCCCGTCCTTTCAGGAAGCTGCCGGGCTGCCGACGCGAGCACTTCGAGCAACTTGACCGCCCGGCGCTGCAGCCCCTGCCGGCGGAACCTTACGTCTATGCCGAGTGGAAGAAAGCCCGGGTCCACATCGATTACCACGTGGCCGTCGAGGGCCACTACTACTCGGTACCCTATGCCCTGATCAAGCGGGAGGTCGACGTGCGCCTCACCCGCAACACCATCGAGTGCTTCCACCGGGGCAAGCGGGTGGCCAGCCATGTGCGCTCACACCACAAGGGGCGGCATACCACCGACCCGTCCCATATGCCCGAGTCTCACCGCCAAGCCGGGGAGTGGTCACCCGAGCGGTTGATGCGCTGGGCCGCCAGGACCGGGCCGGCCACCGGGAAACTCATCCAGACCGTGCTGGGCTCGCGCAAGCACCCGCAACAGGCGTACCGCTCCTGTCTGGGCATCCTGCGGCTGGGCAAGGCCTACGGCGATGACCGTCTGGAAGCCGCTTGCCGGCGGGCCCTCACCCTGGGTAGCTGCCGCTACAAGAGCATCGAATCCATCCTCAGGCACCGCCTGGACGAGCAACCGCTGGAAGACCAGCAGGAACTGGCCCTGCCCGACAGCCACGACAACATCCGCGGCCCTGCTTACTACCACTGAAGGAGAACACCATGCTGAAACATCCCACCCTGGACAAGCTCCAGGACCTCAAGTTTACCGGTATGGCGGCGGCCTTGGCCGACCAGATGGCCATGCCGGATATCGAGGAACTGGCCTTCGAGGAGCGCCTGGGACTGTTGGTGGACCGGGAGATCACCGAGCGGGAGAACCGCCGACTGACGAACCGCTTACGGCGGGCCCGGCTGCGACACAATGCGGCGCTGGAAGACATCGATTACCGGAGTGCCCGCGGCCTGGACAAGGGGTTGATCCAGTCCCTGGCCGCCTGCCAGTGGGTGAAGGAGCACCTCAATGTCCTCATCACCGGCCCCACCGGCGTGGGCAAGACCTGGCTGGCGTGCGCGCTGGCACACAAGGCTTGCCGGGAGGGTCACACCGCACAGTACATCCGGCTGACGCGGTTGTTGCGGGAACTGATGATCGCCAAGGGCGATGGACGCTACCCCAAACTACTGGCCAATCTCGCCAAGATCGAGGTCCTGATCCTCGATGACTGGGGGCTGATGAAACTGAACGCCGAGAACCGGCGCGATCTGCTGGAGGTACTGGAGGACCGGCACGGATCCCGCTCCACGGTCGCCACCAGCCAGTTGCCCATCGAGGAGTGGCACGCGGTCATCGGCGATCCGACCCTGGCCGACGCCATCCTGGATCGGCTGGTGCACAATGCTTACAAGATAAATCTGAAAGGGGAGTCCATGCGAAAACGCCACGCAAAGTTGACGAGCACCACCGGTTCCGAGTAACAATGCAAACCCCGCGTCGCTACGCTCCGATGGGTGGCAGCTTTGCCCCGGTTTGGGTGGCAGGCTTCACGTGGAATAGGTGGCAGACTTCGGCGGTTTACGCAATCAGGTATATTTACGTTAAAATCAATGGGTTACATATGGTGCTTCCCCAGCAACGGCAATAAAGATATGCAAGACACTTCATCCAAAAAAGTTGGTGCAAAAAAAACAGAGATCGAACAACTGCGCACAAAAATGCTTGATGCTGCGCTGGTTGCATTCTCTGAAAATGGTTTTGAGGGGACATCCCTCCGGGTTGTGGCAAAAGATGCGGGAACTAACCACCAGAATATCGCCCACTATTTCGGGTCGAAAGAAGACCTTTGGGAGGCAGTAATCAACCGCGAGGTGGCGTCAATTGAAAAGCACATAAAAACCTTCTATTACGACGCTGAGGACGAACAGCCACAGGAACAACTCGCCAATTATGTCCGGAAAAACCTCGACTGGGCCGTTCAACACGTTCCTTATTTTCGCATCTACTGCCAAGAAGGGATGAGAGACCACCCAAGATATGAAAAATCTGTTCTCCCCCATGTGAAAAAGCATGATCAACTGGTCAGCAAAACCTTTGAACATGCCAAAGCAGCGGGAGTGGTAAAAGACATTCCTGCTGAGGAATTGCTGTTTATCTACAAAGGCGCACTGCTGTACAGACTACTGGTGACCACCGAAAGTCGCTTTCTGACTGGCAATACGCTGGATGACGAAGAGGCACGTGACAAACATGCCGAAGCGGTTATCACCTTACTCCTCAAGTGAAGGGCGTCTTTCCCTCCGCCCCATATATCGCGTAAGCCACGACCCCCGAAAGGGTAAGAGTTACCATGGCAGGAATGCCGTTTCTCCATGAGTCAAAATACAGGTGACAGCAAATTGCACCCGCAGATGGGGTACTAGCCCGGATATTTCATGAGTGATCAGATTCGGTCACGTTTCCGCGGAGATTTTTTCGATGCGTGGAGATTGGTCAGCTGATCGGCTGATTTGATCCAATTTCGTGTTTTTCAGGCATAGCTCCCCCAACCCCCATTGTTTATCAACATGCCGGGGCAGCACTCGGGAGGCGTTAAGAGGAGTTGAGGCGGAAGGCCACTGTGCGGAACAGCTCCTGGTGGGGACAGGCACTACTCATCAGGAAGCGGATACGGCGGGTGTTGCGGATGATCACCGCGCCGATCTTGAGTAACGTGAGCCGGATACGGTTCGGACTGGCTTTGGCCAGTGCCGTGTTTTGCAGTGCTCGCGCTCGGAGGCCTTCGAACAAGGTATAAGCCAAGCCTGACAGCAGTTGTCGGAACTGGTTCGGCCACCAGCGGTGACTGGAAGCGCGGCCTGCGAACAGGTCCATCTGTTGGTCCTTGATCCTGTTTTCCATATCGCCGCGGGCGCAGTAGAGCTTGTCATAGAGATACTGATCACCCTGGGGCAGATTGGTGACCACATACCGGGGATTGGCGCCGTGGCTACTATGCTCTGCCTTGACGATTACCCGACGCGCTCGGTCCCAGCTCCGGGCACCATAGGTGATGGTGGCAAACACCCGCTGTTTCTTACCTGTCAGCAGGTGCTGGCTCTCAGCCAGTTCCATCCACAACTGTGACTTACGCTTCAAACGCTTGTTTTTAGCCAGCCCGACGATATACCGGACATCGTGCCGGTCACACCAGCGCAGCAGCTTCCAGCGGCAGAAGCCGCTGTCACCGCGGAAGATAATTTCCACCTTAGGCCAGTGCCGGCGCAGGGCTTTCACCAGCAGCGAGAGGATAGCCCAGCTGTGTTTGGCAGGGTCAATCTTGCTGGAACGAAGATAGCTGACCAGCAGGTGACGACCGCAGAAGACATACAGCGGGAGGTAGCAGTAGTGATCGTAATAGCCGTGGAAGAACTTGCCCTCCTGATCACCATGTAGTGGCGTATCGGTGGCATCGAAGTCCAGAATCAGTCGCTTCGGTGGGCGCTTATGCGCTGTAATGAACTGCTCAAACAGCACCTTGTGAATAGCCCAGGCACTGTGCCTGTCAGAACGCTGTTCCAGCCGGCATAGGGTGGCAGGGCTGGCCAACGTTTCCACGCGGGAGGTGGCTGTCTGCATGGCCAGATCATGACGCAACTCGTCGTGATCATTCAAATCCTCGTAGCCCAGGGCCAAGCCATAGACCCGCTGCTTGAGCAATTCCTCCTGAGAATGATCACAGCTGGCCCGGCGGCGGGGATCGCCCATGGCTCGAGCGACGGACCGGAGCAGGCCCATGTCCTTGTCGACCTGGGCAAGGAGCCCGATACCACCATTGCTGGTGATGTCACCGCCACTGAAATTGGCTTCAATTTTTCTTCGTTTAACGGATGGAAATGGAAGCAGACTCTGGTAGCATTTTGTCACGGCGGAATTTCTTGTTGTTTAGGACTCGACACCCTTATTTTCAAGATCTTTCCGCCGTTTTTCTATCCCCTTTGTGAAATATCCGGGCTAGGGACATCCCCGCCGCAAATAACACTTTGTCCTGAAACCCAGGCCTGGCAAGGCTTTCAGGAGCGCCTTACTTTCTGACTTTCCCCTGAATTGGCTGATTTTCAGCCGATTAGGCTAAGATCGGGCGTTTTGGATTCCCGAATGAGCCTGAAAAGCAAACGCCGTACCATTCTCCTGGATTCTGAGATCCAGGATCTGTACGGCGCACCGAAGCTCGCATTCGAGCAACAGCGATACTATTTCTCCCTGAATGATCCCGAACTCGATGCCCTTCGCTCAATCCGTGATCGCTACAACAGGGTCTACTTTGTCCTGTTGCTGGGCTACTTCAAGGTCAAGCCCGTTGTCCTGAGCATCCGCTATAGCGATGTGCGGGAGGACCTGCAGTTCATTGCAGGCGAGTTCTTCCCCGGCATGAAACTCGGACGCAAGAACTTGTCACCCATGCAAAAAGTGCGAATTTACCGCCGCATATTTCTGCTATTAAACTACCAACCGTTTGATGAAGACAGCGAAGCGGCCTTAAGCAGGCGCGCTGGAGTGGCGGCAGCAGCCTCTATTGAGTCGCGATTCCTCTTCGATGAATCCACCGACTTTCTGGCCAAGCACCGTATTGCCATCCCGAAATATACCGTGCTGCAGCGGGTGGTCAGCAAAGCTATCGCCGGTGAGCGCCAGCGCCTGGCGGATATTCTGTCACACTCGATGGGCCAGTCACTGGGTGAGAGCGTGGACGCGATCCTGGATGACGATACAGCAACGACACTGAACAGTGTTCGGCAATCAGCCAGGAATTTCTCCGTATCAGAGCTGGAAAAGGAACTCAGAATACACCAGCAGATCGAGCCGCTGATCGATGATATCGATGCGGTCGTTCAGCAATTGGGGCTTTCACTCAGCAATCTGGAATACTTTAGTTCCATGGTCGACTACTACACACCGACCAAGCTTCGTCGTTTCGACAAAATGACTCGTTCCCTGTACCTGATCTGTTATCTTCACCTCAAATATCGACAGGTTACCGAGCACCTGGCAGACGCTTTTGTCCACCACTGCCTCAAGCTGCAGCAGGAAGCCAAACAGTACGCCGACGATACCGCTTACCAGGAGTGGAAAGAGGCAGTCGCGAATGTCGGCAAGGGCGCCACGCTTTTACGTTTGTTCATTGATGATTCCATTGAGGGATCGGTACGCTTTGGCGAGATACGCCAGCGAGCGGCAGGCGTCATGCGCCCGAAACAGATCGAGTCGCTTTGTCGCTACCTCACCGACCAGAAACAATCACAGGCGTTCTACATCTGGGAATACTATGACCAGCAGGCGGAACTGATCGAGCAGATACTGCGGCCAATATTCCTCGCCCTCAAATTCCAGTCGTCGACAACGACTCGCGCCCTGGGCGCACAGATCGAACGGAGCCAATTGGACCTTGATGCCTGCGGCAGTATCAGGGAAATCGACCGGCGGTTGATCAAACCGAGACACCTGCCCTTTGTCGCTCCCGGTGGCTCCATCAATCCTGCTCGTTATGAGGTGCTGCTGTATCTACTGACTCAAGGCAAGCTCGACGGGCATCTATTCATCCCGCAATCGCCGAAACACTGCAGTTTGGCCGATGATCTGGTCGATGACGATATCTGGAAGCATAGACGGAAGCTGATCAAAAGCTCGTTGCTGAACCGGATTAACACAGCCCCAAAACAACTGCTGCGTTCGATGCAGAAGGAGTTGGCCACGACACTGGAGCAGGTGGGGGACCGCATCCAGAAAGGCGATAACCGAAACGTCATACTGCGCTCCCGCTCCGGGAAAACCCAGTGGCGACTTCCGTCATCGGGCGCTAAGAGCCTACTCAACAATCCG
>MDSW01096509.1_pt1 | contig 35395 bp, 25 predicted proteins | sample 811171 | NCBI WGS metagenome assembly MDSW01 (sample SAMN05326641, study PRJNA326480) | marine metagenome | isolation source: seawater | place: Atlantic Ocean: North West | collected 2012 | reverse complement strand
GTCGCGTGCGCGTCGCGCTCGCCGTCGTCGCGCGCGCCGTCGTCGCGCGCGCGCGTCGCGCGTCTCGACCGCGCGCGACCGCGCGCTTCCCGACCGCGCGTTGCGCGCGCGCCGTCGTCGCCATCGCGGCGGCGTGTCGCGACGTCGTCGCCGCGACGTCACTCGTCGACCATGGGGAGCGCGCTCGGACGGATCTCCGAGGAGCAACCGCGGTACGACGTCGCGCGCGCGTGCGATGGGTACGAGGTGCGAACGTACGAGGGGTGCTGCGTGATCGAGACGACGTACGACCCGCGCGAGCGCGACGAGCAGGGCAAATCTTTCATGCGACTCGCAAAGTACATCGGCGTGCTGTCGAAGCCGAGGAACGCGCGGGACGAGAAGATCGCGATGACGGCGCCGGTGTTCATGACGCCGGACGCGACGGCGGCGACGCGATACGTGATGCAGTTCGTGCTGCCGAAGAGTAAGTTTCCGGAGGGCGCGGCGCAAGCGCCGAGGGCGCTCGATCCCGAGGTGGCGGTGAAGGACGTGCCGGCGAGGACGATGGCGGCGCGAAGATTTTCTGGAAGGATGCGGAAGGAAGAGATCGAAGCGCAGACGGAGGCGTTAAAGAAAGCGTTGAAGGCTGCGGGCGTTCAGCTGGCGCACGGAGAGAAAACCGTCGTGCAGTACGCGGGATATAATCCGCCGTGGACGCCCGGCATCATGAGAACGAACGAGGTCCTGGTGGAAATTTTGTGGGATCCGAGCGCCGACCAAGCGGCGGCGTAGACGACCCTCTTCGTCACTGCTCGCTACTGTTTTTCGTTACTGCTCGCTACTGTTTTCTACACCGATTACTTCTATTGTTTCGCTAATGATGCCGTCGCGGTCAAGATGTTCGCGCGCGCCGCGACCCAGCTCGGATGATCGCTGTACAAATTTTCGAGTCCGCAGCGCACGGCTCTGACTTCTTGTCGGCGACCGTCGCGCGCGAGCTCTTCGATGTGCAATCGTACGATTTCGGCGACGACATCAACGCGGTCGTCGACTGGACATTGCGCGTCGACGCTGAGAACTCTTTCTAGAGCATGCAAGAGAGTTGCGGTGTGCACGGATGTGCTCGCCATGACGGGTTCGCCGACGCACGAACGTCGCGCCGCTTCTTGTCCTCCTTTTTCCTTCACAGGACTGGCGTACGCCGTGATCGGCATTTGTGCACTCTTCTTGACGCCAGCGCGCTGCGCGCCTTTACGCGTAGTCATTTGACGTTTCGCTGGCGAAGACGCGGCGACCGGCGCCGGTCGCCTCGTCTTGATGGCTTTTCCGGCTTTTCCCGAGCCGCACGCCTTCAGTAGCTGGAACGCCGAAGAGTTCGCCGCATTTCGATGTTGTAAGCGCTGATTCTCTCTATCCGCGCGCGCTTTAGACCACTCGTATCTAGTCTGAGGGTCGAGCGCCTCCAAATCTTCCGGATCAATGTTTGACAATTGAGACAAAGTTCGCAAATCTTGCTCATCCTGCGACGCCGCCGCGGCTCGACTCGCGCGCCGCGTCACGACTCCCACTGAAGCGTCCGCTGAAGCGCGCTCGGTTAACCACGACGGATCCCAACCGTCACTACGGACGTCGTGCATCGTCGCGGTTACGTTGACGCCCTTTTCATCCACCATAATCCACTCGAGCGCCTGCGCCGCATCCGTCGGCGACGATTGCGAAGTGACGAAATTGTTTCGCTTACCTATGTTTTTTGTGCCTTCGATGTGAACTAACGCCTCCGATGCACTCACTGGCACGATCCACCTTTCGTGAACGACTTGTTTCAACGCGTTATACGCCTTGAATGAAATCAATCGAACGTCGGCGTCCTTCGTCCTGCCGTCCTGCATCACCTTGACGACGCGGTCAAAAATCACGCGAATCACCCACGTCTCGCGCAGCGCCTTCTGCGTCGACACACCACCGGTACCGTTCCACGCGGTGTCGATGATGAGGTCCACCAAATCCATCTCCGTCAGCGCCGCCTCTCGCTTCGATTTCTTCGGAGACGCGCGCGGCGTCCCTCTCGGCGCGTGCGCGGCGTAATCCTCAACCAGTCGCCCATCATCGATCGATCGCATGATCCAGGACGAGCGCACGCATCGCATTTCTTTACTCTTGCCTCTTCTATGTCTATCTCGCGCCATTTCGTCCATGCATCCGTAATCCTCGACGACGTAGTGCGTAATCTTCGCCGTCTTGCTCCACACCAGCGCCACCCTCCCCCCGTGTCGCTCCGCGAGCGTCCGCACGACGCTCGCGCCCTCGGGGACGTACCCGTCGAAGTAGAACGTCGCGCCCGCGAACAAATCGCTCAGTCTTTCGTCGTCGCGCGGCGGCGAAGAGACGACGTACGACGTCGTCGCGCGCGAGTGCCTGGTTTGTCGAGGCGCATCGTCCTCGGCGTCGTCGACACCGTTCGCGCCGCGTCTGAGGCTTCGGTTCGCGTCGAACGCGCGAGGTACGCGTGCCTCTCGCGCGCGTCCGCGCCACGGCATGCGTCGCGCGCGCGCGGGACGCCGACGCACGTCGCGCGCGCGACGGTGACGTCTTCCAGATGCTCGACCGCTCGGAGCGCTCGCGCAGAGTCGTCGCTCGAGGCTCGCGGACGACGGCGCGCAAATGATGATGCGCGATGATGCGCGCAAATAATGATGAAACAAACAAATCGTCAACTAACCGCGCGTTATCTATCCGCTATCTATCCGCAATCTATCCGCTAGTAATCGGGCAAGCCGTATTCCACGAGCAGGAACAGCAAACCGACCCACAGCGGCGCGACGACGCCGGCTTCCGACATCGAAAACGCCGCCTCGTCGTCCTCTTTAGCGTCGAAATACGCGCTTCGAGCGCTCAGATACGCGATTATGTACCAACCCGGCCATCGCAAACCCCTTCCCCACCACCACACGCGATTTTTATACTCCAGATACCTCGCGTTATCGCCCGCGAGCTTGTACGCCTCGCTCAGCAGCAACCCGGCGCGTTGATTCAGCTTGTACTCCCGCGGCACCAGCGTCTCGATCTTCGACAGCGCCTCGATCGCGGCTTTCGCATTTTTCTCCCCCAACGCCCGCTCGCCGCGCGCCAGCGCCGCGACCGCCTCCTCCATCGCCCTCGCGTCGCGCTCCGCGGGCAGCAACGACGCGAACCACGCCCGCGTCCCCGTTCGCACGTCCTCGTCCCCGTTCGCGCGCGGCCGCGTCGCCGCCTCCGTGAGCCACGGGAACGCGAGCGCCTCCCCCAGCGCGAGCGCCGCCTTCGCGACCGTCACCGCGCGTCGATCGATCGCGCGCGCGTCGTCCCGTCCGTCGCCGCGCGTCGCGCGTCCTCGCGCCGTCCGCGCGTCCTCGCGCCGCCCGCGCGGTCGGACGCGGACGCGGACGCGGCCGCGCGTCGTCGTCGTCGTCGTCGTCGCGCGCATCGTTCGCGCGCCGCGCGCCGCGGTGCGTCGCCGTCGCGCCGTCGCGACGCGCGAAAACACCCTCGCCCGACAAAAAAAACCCTCGCCGGGCGAAAAATCCTCGCCGGGCGAAAAACCCTCCCCGGGCGAGACGCGCGCCCCGCGATCGCTCTGTCTCCGCGCGTCCGATCGCCTCACTGTATGCCCGCACGCGCGCGATCGCACGCGCCGCGCGATCCGATTGGCGCGTCGCCACTCGACGACGCGATGCCGACGCGCGCGACGCGCGTCGCGTGCGCGGTCGCCCTCGGCGCGCTCTGCGCGCCCGCGAGCGCGCTCAAGCTCGCGGAGACGTTCGACGACGGCGCGCTCGCGGGATGGACGCGCTCGAGCGAGGCCAAGTACACGGGTGCGCGACGCGCGACGCGACGATCGCGCAAGAAGACGCCCATCGCGATGGACGGCGGCTTCGACGAGATTCGATGGCGGAGGCGCGCGGGATGACGCGCGAACGATCGGGACGCGCGCGCGAGGACGGACGCGCGGGCGCGGGAAGACGCGCGGAGGCGCGGGAGAGGGTCGAGCGGGCGTCGAGGCGCGCGCGGAGGGGCGGGAGGGGGACGCGCGAGGCGAGACGGAGATCCGAGATCGCGCGAGCGCGAGCGACGGCGACGGGACGGGAATCGACGACGGGGGGACGACGGCGGTGGATGGGACGAAACGCGCGTCGCGATGCGTGACTGACTCGAACGATCGATGGTTTCGCGCGATGTAGGTAAGGCGATCGCGAAGAAGGCGAAGGATACGGATGACTACGGGTTGTACCTTCCGAAGGAGGCGCAGCACTACGGCGTGTCCAAGGCGTTGTCTTCCCCGCTCGATCCGTCCAACGGTTTCGCGCTTCAGTTCGAAGCGCGCCAAGAAGAAGGGTTGGAATGCGGTGGTGCGTACTTGAAGTACTTGAACGCCGACGAGTACGACGCGGATTCGTTCGACGGAGACACGCCGTACACGGTGATGTTTGGTCCGGATAAGTGCGGCGGTACGAACAAGGTGCACGTCATCTTCAAGCACAAGTCCCCGCTCGACGGCGAAGTCGAAGAGAAGCACTTGAAGAACCCACCGCGCATGCCGGTCGACGAGAAGGTGCATCTCTACTCTTTGGAGGTCAACGAGGATAACACGTACACCGTCTCCATCGACGGCAAGGAGGAACGCACGGGCTCTCTGTTCGAGGACTTTGAGCCGCCGTTCAACCCGCCCAAGGAGATTGACGATCCCGATGACAAGAAGCCCGAAGATTGGGTCGATGAAGACAAGATTCCGGATCCCAAGGCGAAGAAGCCGGCGGACTGGGACGAAGACGCTCCGGCGATGATTCCGGACATGGACGCCGTCAAGCCGGATGACTGGCTCGACGACGAACCGGCCCAAGTCGAAGACGAGGAAGCCGTCATCCCCGAAGACTGGGACGTCGAAGAAGACGGTGACTGGGAAGCTCCGATGGTGCCCAACCCGGCGTGCGCCGAAGTTTCTGGTTGCGGCGAGTGGACTCGTCCGGAAAAGCCCAACCCGGAGTACAAGGGCAAGTGGTACGCGCCGATGATCGACAACCCGAAGTACAAGGGCGAATGGAAGCCGAAGCAAATCGCGAACCCGAAGTTCTACGAAGACAAGACTCCATTGGCGAACATCGGTAAGATTGGTGCCGTTGGTGTCGAAGTCTGGACCATGTCCAAGGGCTTAGTGCTCGACAACATTGTCGCCGACGAAGACATCGCCGCCGTCAAGGCTTTCGGTAAGGATGCGTTTGAGGCCAAGGCTGAAGCGGTGAACTCTGCCGTCGAAGCTCGCGAACAAGAAGCGAAGGCCAAGGCTGACGCCGAAGCCGCTCGCGAGCCCTCGGCTCCGATCGGTCTCCGTTTCTTCGAGTCCATCGCCGACAAAATCCCGGGCCCCGTCGGCGTCTTCGCGCAAGATGCCATGTCGCACTTTGCCACCAACGCCCTCCACTACTACCTCACTTTCGTCACTCTCCCCATCGCGTTGATCATTCTCTTCATCGCCGTCAAGTCCATGCGCCCGACCGACGAGCAAAAGTCGAAGAAGGCGCAACAAGCCAAGGACGCGAAGAAGAAGAAGGACGACGACGTCAAGGAGGACGACGACGACGAAAACGAGGGCGACGAAAACGAGCCGCCGGCCGAAGACGAGAAGAAGACCCCGTCCAAGCGCCGCGTCCGCCGCTCTTCGTGAGCGCACATTCACGGCGTCGAAATCGCGTCGCACCAAGCGAAGACACGCTCGAGACGATTTTAATAACCCAACACACGCGACTGTTGTTTGTCCAATCCAACGCTTCAAACGCGCCAATCGGTCGAATCACGCGCTCGCGCGCTCGCTTCGACCGCCGCGTCACTCCTCGACGCGACCATGGCCGCGACCACCGCCATCGGCCGCGCGCTCTTCTCTTTCATCTTCCTCGCCAGCGCCCTGGAGAAATGGCGCGCCCTTCGCGCGCACGGCGCCGACGCCGCGCTCTTCCAATCCGTCACGCCGGCGCTGCGGTCGCTCAAATCTTCAATCAACGCCAACGTTGGCGTCGATCTGTGCGCGCTGCTTCCGAGCGATCACGCGCTGGTGAGAGCGGCGACGGTCGTGGAGCTCGCGGGATCCGCGCTCTTCGCGTGCGGGTACGCGCTCGGGGCGAAGATGTTGATTCTGTTCACGCTGAGCGTGTCGCTCGCGATGCATCCGTTTTGGCGAAGCGCGAGCGAAGCCGCGGTGCTGGGCGACGAGGCGACGGCGGGAATCGAAATGATTATGTTTTTTAAGAACATCGCCCTCGTGGGAGCGCTGATGTTTTGGTTGGGGATGCGAAGCGAGCTGAGCGAGTTGAGAGAGGCGTCGAAGGCGAAGGAGAAGCGCGCGTGAGGGCGGCGACCGTCGCGCGGCGACGCGACGCGACGGATGATTGATGAAACGGCGCGATGAGTGAATGAATGAATGAATGAATGCACGCATGAATGTAATACGAGGATACAATATCTAGCGAACGCATCGCGACTTCGACGACGCGTCGCCAACCGTAATCCGCCGGCGTCGACGGTAATCCGGTTGGCGTTCGACCTGCATTCCGCGCCTCGAGCGATGAGACGTCGTCGCCTCGCGCGCGCGTGCGCGCTGGCGGTCGCATGCGCGCTGATGGTTCGCTCGTCGCGCGCGGACGCGCCTCGAGCGCACGCGTTCGCCATAGGAGGCGACGCGAACGACACCGCGCTGGCGCTGCCGAAAACCGTCGCGCGCGTGCGATTCGTCGAGATCGAGATGAAGCTCATGAGCGCCAGCGCAGATTACGTCCTCGGTGTGTTTCCCGAAGACACGTCGTCGTATTGCGAGGGCTCGAGCGTGAAAGCGTCGTGGCGACGGTTCGCGCGGGCGATCGACGGCGCGGGACGACTGCGAGACGTCGTCGTGGCGGAGGCGACGCACGAAGGGACGGATGTGTCGAGAATCGCGGAGGTGAAGGCGCTCTCGAAACCAACGGATCGACACGGGATGCGCGCGAGAGCGAGGAAGGCGGGGTGCGGGTTCATCGCGCTGGCGATAAGTAACGAGATGCACATGTTCGAAGGGGACGCGACCGACGGCGACGCGTTGGCGAATTGGCTGGTGAAGTACGTTCCAGAGAATCGATTCGAGGAGGTGGAGGAGGTGCGCTCGAGACACGAAGTGTTAGAGTTTGTCGAACGTAATGAGACGGTAGTGCGGGCGATTTTATTGGAGGAGGTGCCGTGGTTGAAAGTGTTGGCAAAATCGTTCGACGGGAAGGTGGCGTACGCCAGGGCGTCGTCGCTCGTCGGATCGAGGTACATCATGGGATTGCCATTTCACGAAGCAGGGGTCGCCGGGTTGTTATTCGTGCCGAAGATGGAAAGCATAGAAGACGATGATCATGCGAAACGAGTAGAGGTGAGATTGATTCGTCGACAAAACGAAACGCTTAACTATTACGAAATCGCCGAGACTTTGATTGAGGCCGAGCGCGAACTCGGATACGCAGCGATGATGGAATCGACGATCGATGTCGTATGCGCAAACGCCGTTTGGGAGCTCGCTGCGAACTCAATTCATCCCGAGTATGCGCAAGCGGTGGAAGGTCAAGAAGAGCAAGCTTACGAGTTGATGCCGCCGCCAAGCGCGTGGGAATTCATCAAAGCCGATTTGCTCGATTTGCTCGACGGTCACGGTAAGGGTGACAAAACTCTCGTCCCTGAGCAATGGTTGTGCGGTCTCGCGGGACTCACCGCGGCTCATCGTGATATGGCGAACGAATACACCGAAGCCGCTGGCTCATTAGAGGAGCTCGAAACGCTTCAAAAGGAAAACCTCGCGTTGAGACAACGCAACGCGATGCTTGAGCGCGAAGTCGCGCAGTGTGACTCGTCATCTCCAAAGGCACCGCGAGGATCGGCGCGTTTGCCGAAATCAAAACCCGCGGGTTGGACGTTCGATGCCAAACAAAAGAAACCGCCGCAGCCTCCGAAACCAACACCACCAATTCCCGAAGACAACGTTATGGAAGACGCCAACGAAGATGCTGACAAAGAAGATGAAGACCTTTTGGGCGAAGAAGGCACGAGTGCGAATCCGAGCGTTCGAGACGAACTTTAGTAGAGTGTAGTAAAATTCATGCGCAGATATCTTCTAAATCATTCGTTGACTCGCATCTTGACCACCAGAGAGCAAGAGCGCGTTGTCGATGTCAGCGACATCCTGGCTCGCCGTCTCAAAGTACGGATACTGAGTCTGAGGTGGAGTGATCGTCTCGGTGGGTGAAGACTGCGACGCCATTAAGGCCATTGCTTTCGCTTCGCGTGGCGCTCGAGGACGTCGTGGTACGGGCTTGCTCACGATATGCGTCGGCGGTGCAGCCGCCTCCATCGAAGGAGCGGCTTGTAACGATGCGAAAGGCTGGTGCGTCGGCATCACGGGCAATTGCATCGAACGCTGAGGCGTCGCGTTTCCGCAGATAGCCTCGCGCCATGATGGAATTTTCAGCAACTTGTCAGCCGCAAGACGGATGCGAATGTCATCATTCATCAAGAGATCTCCAACGATGCGATGCAAATTGAACTTGACGATCATATCGCGCGTCGTGTATCCGCGCATCACGTCGAGCTTGTTCAGCAGTCTACAAACATTGATTGTGACCGTGTATTGATCGTATGCTTCACACTGTGCCTCGATCAATTGTGATGCAACCGTCATGAGCTCGTGTTCTTCCGCGCGCCCTCCGCTTTCCCGACGAATTGACTTCTTCACCGTCGAAGACGTCAATTGGTCTGGAACTTTTGGAGACCCGCGTTGCTGCTTTGGAGCGAGCGGGGGTCGTCGAACGAAGGTTTGATCCGGAGTCTTAGTACCCATACCCAACGTACGTAGCGGACCAACCATACCACCCGTTTCTTCGGGATACAGGACGCCTTGCGGTGACAATTCGTTGTGTACCAATCGCGCTTCCATGGATGCGGCAAAACCAAGACCACCGTGTTGACCGTAAAAAGGTTCGGCGTACAACGATTCATTGACAGTTGACTGCTGACGGACACCGCTTCGAAAAACTGGTTGACTTGGACGAGATTGATGTCGAGGTTTGTGCAAGAAATCTTGCCCGGCGGCCTTCGCCAACTCCTTTGGCGCGCGTCCGCTTCGACGAGTACTCAATGCGAGCTCCTCCTCTTTCGCTTCCTCTGCTGCTTGCGCGCGTTTGTAAGCTTCAGATCGAACCATACGCTCTGGTAACACTCGAGTCGCCACCTTGGCCAGTGATGCGAGCCCCGTCGGCTTGCCTCCGCGAATCGATTTTGACACTGCGCGCCGCGGCGCATTCGACGATAACGGAAGCTTCTTCTTCTCTTTCTCCGAAGACGACGACTTGAGCACTCGTGCGGTGCGGCTTGATTTCCCATCTGCACTTCGTGGACGTTTCGTGGACACGCTCGGGCGATGCGCGGTCTTCTTGACGATCTTTACTTCCCCGACCTCGTCGAATTTCTTCGGCGCTCGATCGTACGGACGAATCACCACCAAAAGTCCATCGATCATTTGCGCCTCCGAGCTCTTCGGGGGGTCAATCTCTTTCGCAGGCTTCGGAAGTTTTTTCAAATTTCTGCACGTCGGACACGCGTATCGCTCAGCCTCCAAAGCCTCCGGCGCTTCGCGTTTCTCGCAGTCGTAATGTGTAAACCGATGACAATACTCGCAAGGAACCCACCGCGAACGCAACGCCTCATCGTTTTCACCCACTTTGCGATACGGCAACGCACACCACGCGCACCACCACCCTCGCTTGAAAATCAAACCTACGATTCAAGCGCGCGCGCGTCAGTCGCGTGTCACGCGCATCGTCGTCCGCGCGCTTTCGCGTCGTCTTCGTCTCGTCGCGCGCGCGCCGCGCACCGCACGCGTTACACAAGTCCACCTCAACCCCATCATCATCGATCCACCCCTTACGCCACATCGGCGTCTCCTGCGCGCACGATTACCAATCATCGTCAGTCCCGTCGTCCGCGATCGCGCCGATCGATCGTCCCACCTCGCTCCCGCACGGCGCGTTGCCGCAGCGCTTCGTCTCCCCTCGCCTCGCGCGTTCCTCCGCGCGTTTCTTCGCCGTCATCCCCGCCGCGCCCTCGTCGCGTCGCGTCGCGTCGCGCGCGCGAGCTTTCTCTAAAAATCACTCGTCGCGCGCCGCGCGCGTCGTCGTCGTCGTGTGCCGCGCGCGCGTCGAGCGCGCGCGCGCGTCTCGACGCGCGTCTCGACCAGTGTGACGAATCGAATCGTCGCGTCGCGATCGGATTCGGCCGACGCTCGACGCGGTCGATCGATCGATCGGTCGATCGGTCGATCGGTCGATCGATCGATCGGTCGACGCGCGCGCGATCGGCGAATCCGCACTCCGCGATGGCTCGCGGGCGACGATCGACGACGCTCGCGCTCGTCCTGGCGGTGATCGCGTTGATCGGTTGCGCGTTCGTCGGCGGCATGGCGGACGCGAAGAGCGACGGCGCGGCGTTTCTCGCGGTGCGCGGCGAACGAACGCGCGCGCGCGATGATGGGATGGTTCGATGACTCGACGAACCGGACGCGTCCGACGACGCGATGTGACTGACGACGATGGTTCGTCGCGCGACGCAGGCCAATAAGTTGAAACCGGGCGTGGTCGAGCTGCCGTCGGGGTTGCAGTATCGCGTTTTGAAATCTGGACCGGAGGGTGGGCCCTCGCCCTCGAAGTCGACGCCGTGCTCGTGTCACTACTCTGGGAAGAATATCCAGGGCGAGGAGTTTGATTCGTCGTACAAGCGCGGTCAACCGACGACGTTCGCGCCGAATCAAGTCATCAGTGGCTGGACCGAGGCGATGCAGCTCATGAAGGAGGGCGATAAGTGGGAACTCGTAATTCCGTCCGAGCTGGCGTACGGTAAATCATCCCCTACGCCGCTCATCAAGCCGGACTCCGTGCTCATTTTCGAGATGGAGCTCGTCAAGGTGGGCGTTTAATCAGTCGCGCCTTCTGTTACGATGGTTTCGTCGCCGTTCGTCTACGATAGTACGCGATGGCAAATGTTTGCGCGTTGGTTGCGAGCGACGAGCGCGGAGCGCTTCGTTTCTCATTTACGTTACGTTCTTGTTAATTATATGAAAAACGAGAGATTGAAAATATAGTACCGGCAGCCTTAAATACGGCCCAGCGAAGCGCGCGCAGCCTACTTGTCCGCTTTCATCATAGCCATAAACTCGTTGAAATCGATGCAACCATCACCGTCAGTGTCGGCGCTGGCAATCAACTCGCCAATGTCTCCCAAGTTGGCACGCTCAACATCAGACATCTTTTTGAAGGCTTGTTCAAATTCTTGCACCGTGATGGAACCATCCCCATCGGTATCAAAGTAATCAAAAGCGCGTCTCACAGCGGCGTCGGACGCTTGTCTCGATTGCGCGAGCGTAGCGGCAATGAACTCTTCGTAGTCAAGTTCGCCGCTGCCATCGACGTCAATAGTCTTCATGAGTGTGCGGAGTTCCTCCATTGCGGGACCCGCAGACTTGAGTTTCAAGCCTTGGCGAAGTTCGTCGATGGAAATCGTACCAGAGTTGTCGGTATCGAAGCTCTTGAAGAGTTCTCTCAAGCCAGCGACTTCGTCCGCAGTCATGGTGCGAGCCATCGCCATCAAACCCATCCTCTTGAACTTGGAAATACCAGCAAAGTTCTTGAACCGCTTGAACACGACGTTGTCTAGCTTTGTCTTCGGCGCAACGTTCGGATCAGCCACCCACGGGTGTTTCAACACTTGAGCCGCCGTCAGGCGCTTCTTCGGGTCCGCTTGGAGCATGCCAGAGATGAGTTCTTTCGCCTCCGCACTGATCTTCGGCCATGGGTCGCTCTCGAGATCCAGTGCGCCTTGCAAGATGGCGTCAAAAATTCCTTGCTCGGTTTGAGCCCAGAACGGCGGGACACCAGATAAGAGAATGTAAAGGATGATACCGCATGACCAGACGTCGGATTCGTTTGAGTATCGACGACGCAATACTTCCGGCGCAACGTAGTACGGGCTCCCGACAAGATCCATGAAGACTTGGTTCTCGCGGAAGAACGTAGATAAACCGAAATCGATAGCGCAGACCGGAGAATTCTTATCCTTATTCTTCAAGACAAAATTTTCAGGCTTCAAATCACGGTGCATGACGCTCAACTCGTGGCAGTATTGAACAGTTTCAACGATGGTGCGCACCGTCTCGGACGCGTCCTTTTCACTGTACTTGCCCTTTTCAACAATGCGATCGAACAATTCGCCGCCGGACAAGAGTTCCATGACGATGTACACGTGCTTGCTTCCTTCATACGCACCGACGAGTTCGACGACGTGCTCGTGACCGGCGAGGTGATGAAGAATTCTCACTTCATTTCTCACCTCTTCAATGTCCTCGGCGTTCGACAATTGACGCTTAGAGATAGCCTTGCACGCGCACTTACGACCGGTCGCCTTTTCTGTCACCAAGAACGTCGTCCCGAACTGACCGCGTCCAAGTTCTTCGTGGAACTCAAATAAATCATTCACATCCGGCGTTTCCCGTCCGAGCACGCTCGACGGTCGCGCGGTTCTCCCCACGGGATTCTGCTTCCCCGTCCGCTTATTCGTTTCCTCATACTACTCGCGCGAAACGCGTCAACGATCACGCGCGCGGTCAGTCTCGATTCACGTCTCGCTCTTCACGCCCCTATCACCGTTCTCATCGCCTCATCGCGCGTTCCCATCGCGGTCGCGCGCTCGATCGCGCGCGGGAATTCAACGTGGCAATTCGACGCCACGATTATTCCACACGCGTCGTTCGCGTCGTTCGCGTTCGCGTCGCGCGACGCACCGGCACCGCGGGCGATGATCCACACACGCCCATGGTTTATGTCTCGGTCGGTCGCTCGGTCGATCGGTCGAGTCGCGGCGTCGGCGCGGTGTGCCGCGCAGACCGCGCGCATCGCGCATTCGCGATTCGTCGATAATCACACCGCGCGCGGCGCCTACGGCGACGCGGCGACGGCGACGCGCGACGACGCGCGACGACGCACGACGACGCGCGACGACGACGACGACGACGATGGCGGTGGTGGTGCGAACGACCGCGAGTCCGTCGGCGTCGACGATGACGCGCGCGCTGACGACGACGACGACGACGACGGCGCGACGCGCGCGCGCGCGATGGTGTGGTTCGGGACGCGAACGCGCCACCGCGCGGGCGACGGAGGGCGAGCGAGTCACCGAGGACGCGATCGGCGCGCTGCGTGAGCTCGCGGATGGGACGTGGAACGTCGGGACGTATAAGTCGAAGCGTAAGGCGCACTTGGTGAACGAATTGGGGGACATCGTGGGAGAGGAGGAGGCTTCGGAGAACATCAGCGAACAGCCGGGCTGGGACGACGCCGGGAAGATGCGGTTTTGCGTGATGACGGTGAGCGATGAGCTCGGAATCGACGAGGATGAGGTTGGGAAGCGGCTGGCGCAGTTGTTTACGCTCGTGCCGGGGCTGGAGGGGCGGATGGGGGACATTAGGATCGCGGACGTGACGCGGCTGGCGGCGCGCGTGCCAGACGTGGCTTTGGCGATGATTCGATTGAAAGACATCTTACCAGAGGCGAATTTGGAAAGGATGGTCGCGGCGAGGCCGAGTTTATTGCTCGCTGATGCGGATGAGCTGCAAAAGAAGATCAGTGATTTGCGCGCGTGCGCGCCGCGCTTGCGATGGGACAAGATTCTTTCGGATTTCCCAGAGCTGTGGGACGTTCGCGACTTTCGAGAGAACATCGAGGCGTTGAAGGAAAAGCTGAGCGTAACGGACGACGAAACGTTGACTAAGGTGCTCGGTGGGCAGCCTGGTTTGCTGTTGAGCGTGCAAAGCCGCCACGATATGATTTTGTATGATAACGGAACGCTGCGACAAGTCGAGGCCAGTATGAGCGGCGATTTAACTTCAGATGGTTGGTAGTATAGCCGTACATTAGCACAATTGTACATTACACACATGTCGTTTACATGCTTGCTAGATTTTCGAGCGTGCGAACCTTTTCGCGTAGTTCGTCGAGCGTGTTCCTAAAGAAGAGCGTGCGTTTTTCTGCCTCGCACTCGCACGCTTTGACGCACCGCAGGCAGTAGGCGTAACCGCGACTCTTCGCGAACGTGCACGCGCACGTGACACAGGACCAGTTCAAATCGGCCAAACATGTCGTACAATCGCGTTCGTTAAAGTCTGGCGCTTCTGTGGTGTTTTCCATGCGAACTTCGTGCGCGACGGATCTCTTTGCCGCGGTGCGACGTTCGTCTTCTTCCTTGACTCGCACTCGCATTACCTCGGCAAGAACCGGAGGGAACCGCGGGTGCTTATGTGCGCTCTCCGTGAGAGTAGATAATAGCTGGTCGTGTGCCACGGATTGATATCGCTTATCGCTCACGTAACGCTCCGTGGCGCCGACGCCAAAGGGTAACCAGTCTATTGGTGCAAAGTTGACTGCCTCGGCGCAATTGAAACCTGTGTTGAACCCAGCGTGGTACGCGTACGGGAAAGTGATAATGTAACTTCGCGGGTGTTGTTCCACGCGATACACGGGAATTCCTTCGTCTTGCAGCACTTTCGGGGACAAGATGGTGACCAAGCTGTGGAGCAAGTCTGGTTGCGATTGAAATAAATGCGGCAAACGCTTGCGCATCACCTCTTCAAACTGTTTTGAGTGCGTGGCGGGAATGGAATACCAAACCTTCGGTGCGCCAAAGTGGTGATAGTTGACGCTGTAAAAGTTGTGATCTTCGACGTGCCAGCAAAACGCGGACATCGTCATGCCAAAGTACAACCAAGGCACGGTGATGCCCGTGGTCGCCTCGACGTGACTCAAACAGCTTTCTGAATTGTACGGCATGTTGCACACGTTCCACGGACTTTCAGCGTAACGCTCTTGCCCAGGCGGACACGACGCGCTACCTTTCTTTGCGAATCCACTTCCGACGTCCATGGTGGCGATGTCGGCGCCGTAAATCACCTCGACGCTTCGCCCCTTGTTGTCCTCGATGAGACGCCAAAATTCCCCTTCCATATCTTTCACCGTCACGTTCTCCACCGGTTTTCCATTTTTGCTGAAGTATTTTCGCTTGAAATATTTCGAGTATCGCTCCAAAGTCGCCAAATTGTGTCGTTGTCCTTGTTGGAAGCCATACTTTTCCGCTACGGCGTCCGCGTCGGCTTGCGCCGAGGCGCCCATGCGTCCGCCGCTCATGCGTCCACCCGACGCCACGCCCTGATTCTTCGTCGATTTGACCCCGTTCTTCTCTTCTTCGAGCATCTTCGCTCGCGCCCTCGCGCTCGGCCCCGCGGGTCGATTCTGCAACTCGTTCAACGCCTGTATTCTCGTCCGAAACCGCAACTTTTCCTTCCCAGGCAAGCAAAACTCGGGCTGCCAACTCGCCGGGGGAATGATGTTACACACCCCATATTTCTCCGCCTCTGGACGAATGGAATTTATGTACTCCAAAGGATCGCCCGCCCACTCCTGCTCCGTCGGTCTGTACGTCTTCACAGGCGGCACGTCCCTCGCGCGCGCTTCGTCCCACGCGCACGCGCTCCGAATCGGCGGTCCGCCCAAACACGCCTCGCACCCGTCCGGCTCGAACCCACACTTTTTGCATCCAAACATCAACTCTCCTCGTTCATCCACGTCCGGCGCGTTCCCGAGCGCATCGACACCGAGCGCGTCGACTCGCTTCGCTCGCTTCGCGCTCGCCGGCGCCGCGGCGCCGCCCGTCGTCCCTCCCTTCCCTCCCCCGCTCGCGCTCGGCGGCGTCGGCGGCGACCTCGACCGCGTCGGCGGTGTCACCGCAGTCGCATCCATCGTTCGCGCTTCCGCGCGCGCGTCCGTCGAGATCGCGTCGTCGCCGGCGTCGTCGCTTCGTTCGCGCCGCGCGATGCGCGTCCCGCGCGGGCGACGGCGATCGCCGTCTCCGCGCCTCTGCGACGCGCCTTCGCGCGCCGCGCGCGCGCGAACCGATGCGGATAAAACCGCGCGCGCGTTCGCGCGACGGTGCGACCCCGCGCGCGCGCGCCGACGTCTGCGTCGCGCCCGCGTCGCGGACGTCGTGGACGCGCGCGCGAAACAGTCGGCGCACTGTATGTCCATATCCGTCTGTCCGCACAGGCAAACAGTCCGGTGACGCGGCGTAACCGCCGTCGTCCGTCGGCGACGCCGCGACGCGCGCGCCGCGCATCGCGACGCCGCGACGCGCGCGCGAGCGACGCGACGCGAGACGCGCGAGACGCGCGCGACGCGAGCGAACGCGAGCGACGACGACGACGCGCGCGCGTCGCGACGCGAGATGAATGCCGATTCGGACGCGACGCGACGCGCGGGCGACCGCGGCGTCGCGCGCGCGGCGACGGACGACGAGACGCGCGAGAGCGCGAACGCGAGGTCTCGCGAGGACGCGCGCGCGCGCGCGATGGACGACGACGACGGCGGGGACGCGGAAGCGACGATGATGACGAGGACGACGACGGCGACGCGCATCGGGACGAACGAAGAGGATGACGACGCGAACGATGGGCTGGAGGAGCTCGTGCGAGCGCTGCGACGGGCGGCGAAACAGACGTCGCGTGGGTCGTCGAAGATGGCGTCGCACGCGCTTGCGCCGCACTGCCTGAAGGCGCTGGTCGAACGCGGGGACGGATTGGACGAGGTCTTGGGAGGGCGAGCGACGACGCGAGGACGCGCGGCGGCGTTGGAGGCTTGTGAAGCGTGCGTGGGGACGTTCACGGCGTGCGGAAGCGCGTTGAGTGCGGCGTTGAGAGATGATGAACAGGCGGTTTATGATGCGTACTTTACGGCGATGAAGATGGCGGCGTTCGCGCTCGAGCGCGCCGACGCGGGGAGAGACGGCGACTTCGCGGCGAGGTGGGGAGACGTTCTTCGCGCGTGCACGTCGCGAACGTACGCCGAGAGGTGGTCTGCGAAGATAATGGAACGGTTGCGCTGCGAAAGTGGGGCGTTGAGCGATGTGAGCGAGTTCGCGGCGAGCGAAGAGGTTGCGCTCATGCACGCGCTCTCCGAGTCGGTTGAGGAATTCTCCGTGAGCGGCGAGACGTCGCGGGTGAGTTCGCCCATGGATGGTTTAATCGTCGAGCTGTACCGTTCAACGCTTGAGCGATGCTCAGTTCTTTTGCGTCAAAAGCTCGGGAAAACGGCGATGCGATTGGGAGAGGTGCCACGGCTGATGGCGCAGTTGTGCTTGGAGGCGCTTAACACGAACACAGAGATCCGCGTGACGGATCGCATCGTTTTGGAATGCGAAAGGGCGTGCACGCTTCTCGGGCCGCATTTAACGGATAATGAGTATAAGTTTATCGCAGGCGTCGTCGCAGTCTTCGTCAATTCGTCAGATTGGACCGAATTGTCGGGCGAAACGTCGTGCGCCCTCGCGAGCGCACTGTACACAGTGGCTGTTTCGAGCACGGAAAATGCACGCAAGATCGATTCATCTTTCGCTTTATTCCCTCGCAAAGCAGTGGCAAAGAGTGTGTTGATTAGACTCTGCGGCAGTGATTTAGACGTTCGAGATTCCGTGGTGAAATTTCTGGAAGCAATGATGAGCAACGACGACGTAAATGATGAATCTCACGGGTGCGTGACCGGACTGCTCGCCACGGTTCTAGGAGAGTTCCCCGATTCGTTCCTATTGGATGAACGCTTCACGGTGGCGAAAGCGAATAAATTGATTTTAGACTCTGCCCCATTGACGCTGATTCGACTTGGTTTAGGCTGCCAGCGCGACGGACCGACTTCAATTGCGGAGTGCCTTCTTGCGACTTTGGAACGAGCGAAACTATTCGCCGGAGAAGATGCAAAGATTTTAAGATTTATTCCTGCCATACGGATGGTAAGCTTTGTGCTACGTGAAAGGAAAAACGCGAATCACGAACTGGTGTCGATGCCGCTCGTCGAACAGCTCGCTGCCGCTCATATCACGCCGACGGAGACAAATGACGCTCAACTCGCACTTCGGGACCAGGCAGAGGACGATGTAGAAGCTGCGCGTGAGAACGCTAGGACCGTTGCCTTGAACCTTCAAGACGAGTTGGGAAATTTATTTGCGATGCCAGAAAATCTAGTGGATGACAATCCATCGGATGAACTGCTCGAAAGCCGACTTGCGCGCTTGGATGCGGTCCTTGACGCTGCCGTTGCGACGCTCGCCGTCGACCGACCTTCAGGTGAAGAATCCGCACGTAACACGCTCCCACAGCTTTGGGGGCGCCTTGTCGCGCAAGATGAAGGAAATCGCGACCGCTTGCGCGACCGAATACTGTTACCACACGACGATACGAACGACGGGGCAGAGCCGAACGATATGATGGACGTATCATCTGGGCTCTGTACGTTCGTGACAAGTGGTGAGTCGTTTCAAGAACAGCATTGGTATTTCTGCTATGACTGTAATCTTGTTGCAAGCCGTGGATGCTGCAGCAACTGCGCGAAAACCTGTCATTCGGGACATCGAGTGGCGTACTCTAGAAAGTCAAGATTTTTCTGCGACTGCGGTGCGGACGGTGCGACTCCAGCGCCCCAACACAGATGTTATTGTTTAAACGGACGCGACTTGGAAGACGTAAATGCACGTCGAACAACGTCAGAAAAGGCGGCCGATCGCTTCGAAATAGATCCAGGCAGTGATTCTGAAGGTGAAGAATCCATGGAAGAATCTTACGAGCCGAACCTCGCTCGACGTCTTTGCTCTGTCTCAGCGCTCGAAGCGCTTAAGATGGCTTTGCAAAAAGCGAAAGTGCAGGACAAGTTAGAAAGTGTACTCGTATCGTGGTTCAGGCCGTTACATGAAGATGATGTTACACGAGTAGACCAAAGTTTGGCTGATGATGGTTTGGAGATCAAAGTCAAAGACACTGACGCCACGCTACACGTCGCTCGTAATTTCAAAGCTGGATCCTTCGAAGTCGGACCGGTACCTAGCAAAGCACAAGTACAAGAGTTACTGCTTTCCGGTGTCATTGTCAGAAATACCGCAGCTTGCTCGAGAGATGGGCATCTCGCCATAGCGGAAGGCGACAAGCTTTCAATTCTGGACGCGAATATCGTCGTAGGCGCGCAACCGACGAATAGCGAGAATAAGGCAGTTCGACTCGGAGATAAGGTTGGTATCAGACCATTGTCTAGGAATTTGATTGGTTTCGAGGTGATGAAGGTTCAATTCAACCATATGAACAAAGATTACCTCGCCGTTGTCGGTTTACACGAGGTGCAAATATGCACACTTGGCCGAGGCGGAGAAATTCTCGACAGGTTGCGACTTGGAACCCCGGCGGGTGAGCATGATTTTGAGCTCATCATAGACGCTTCTTGGGTTTCGAACTCTACGTATTTGTTCTCCATCACTGGACAGCACTCAACTAGTGTGTATGACCTGAGTTGCGATGCATACACACCCGTGTGTACAATTTCTACTTCGCCGGCTTGCATCACTTCGTCAGCGTGGTTCGCCTCTGCACTCCGTGGTCACGTATGCAACGCAATGACAACGAGTGAAAGTGATGTGCATGTGCAAGAAGTGCGAATGAAACAGGCAAACGAGATCGTTCAATTGACTGAGTCGAGTAAAATCGACATTCAAAATACGAATGGTGCGCAAGCTGTCATGCACTCAGAAACGCACGACGTTATCATCGTCAGCACGAACGACGGTGAAGTTATCATTTCGTGTGTCGAACGAAACGAGGAAAATAAAGTGACCGTCGCAATGCTCAATAAAGCTAAGCTGAATGATAGTCATCACTCATTTAGGGTGTCAGATTTCTGTTTACCAAACAAACCGGGTCCAGATGCAACGTTGCAAATTCCTGCGCAAGTTTTTGTCAGTACGGATTCCATGGGCGATTCTGCTGCACTACTGGTGTTTGATGGTTTAGAAGCGAGCATAATCTCCATACCTCCTTCTTCTGCAAGCGTCGTTGGTCATGTGGGATATCAGAAAACGGGATCTGGAGAATTTCCATCTGCACTGATCATTTTGCGCAGCGATGGTTCGATGCAAATCAACTCTTACGAAGCCGTGAAGTCGTCACCTACGCCGAAAAGTCAATTCTTAGAAGCACGTACTGAAGAAGTTTCGACGAGTGTGACGAGATTTCCGTACGACTTTTTTGAGAAACTTGCCAAGGTAACGTCGAATGTTGACTTCGGCGGATCTTTCAATCGAGGATCACTTCCGGCGGCGTTGCGTGGCGTCCTACAATCAGACGACGGTTACATAGAATCGGCAAATTCTGACGATGCACATTTAACATTGGAGTTAGGAGGCGGAGATCTACGTGTTATTCGAGGCGTTCGAATTCATGTTGGCGGTATGACGGTGCAGTCTCATGCGCCTTCAAAGCTCATCCTTCCTGGGGGAAGAGTGGTCAAATTTGAACGCGAATCAAAGAGATGGTACGACGTGCCGTTCACATGCTCAGAGTCTAATACCATCAAAAGTAGTACGCAACCGCTAAAGCTCAAATTTGTTGCTGAGTCTGTGAATCAGCTATGCATACGTATCGACCGAATGGAGGTGTATGCGTGCAACGAGGATGTATTTGAAGCAGACATGAAAGTTGAGCGTGATAGCGAAACTCAGGCGATTGATGATACGCTTGCATCTCACGTGAGTCGTGCTAGGCGCCACTTGGTTCGTCAAAAGGATAGTGAGATCACAGATTCTTCAGCGTGGCTGAGCGGTACGACTTCAATCATCCAGGCGCTGCGACACTGCGAGCTTGACTTGAAATCGAGCAAGCTGCGCGTGTGCTACGAATCAATGTTGAGGAAAAGGCAATTTGTTACATTGGAAACCCCAGCACATCGTTCAGCGAAGTTTATCGCCTGGAAAGTATTGAGTGTCCACACTCGCGATAATACGCTGACAGCAGTTAACATCAAAGATAACTCAACGTTATTATTCGGTCACAAGGTTGCCGAACGCATCTGTCCTCGAATTTTGAAGCGGCCGATGAGTGTCTCAGACGACGACCTTTTTGAGTTCTATTGCGCGATGCGAAAACTTGGCCGTCTCGCAATCCGACGTCCAAACGCATTGTTGGACTCATCTCCTTATTTAGCCACATTGGCAAATAGTGCGACTGCGATGCTCCATGTTGGCGCTGGAGCATGGGATGCCGACGAGATCGTACCTCACATCGTGCACGCTCTCATCGCTGTGCTCACTCATGAACGTGACGCCAATCTTGTCGAATCTGTCTTAAAACTCATCAAATCCGATCGCGAGGACGTTCGCGCCGCGGCATCAGACACATTGCTTTGGCATCTGACCACGATCAGTGGAAATGAGCGCTTGAATTTAGATCAAGCAAGGTGTATTTTCGTTCCCAATCCGGCGTTCAAACGAGACAAGTGCGCGAAAGCGAACGGCATCCGAGACCTTGTATCGGCTATCATGCAGCTCAACGACGACGTGTTGTACCGTTCGCAAGCTACACTTGTTCGATCGCTGTCTGAAGCATACTCAGAATGCTTAAATCCAGATTTATGCAAGCTGCCGCCCCTGCGTGGAGACATTCTTGAGTACGACGCAATTACTTGGCGCCTCGCAATTGCGGCTGAATGCTCACAGTTACAGGAGATCACAACGAAAGACGCACGCGAGGCTTTTTTGCACTCGTATGCGTTGACGTGCGAACTTTTAAGACGCATCGATTCGTACGATAAAGAAGAGATGCCGGCCGAAAAAGGATATGGAGCTTTGCTCCAACAACAAGTTCCCATGAAGAACGTTCGAGACGTCGCCATCAATGCTCTCGATTCTACAATTCTCCATGCCTCAGCGAATGCTCGCAAGCTCGATCTCAGTACTTTACCTGCGCGTGAGAAAAGTGAGTGGCTCCAAGTTCTCGCCCGCGTGTCCGCGCTGACACCAGAATGTCCTTCCGAAAATGCTATTTCTATGATCAAACAACTCGCTGGCGACGAAGAGGGCAAGGTGGCTCTTCTAGTTCGAGCTGGAGAGTTGTTGAATTTAGCACCAGTTCTCCGGAAGCTCGTGAGTGGAAATTTTACTTCACATTGGTATGTTGATGAAGTAGCGTATGATGAGCTGATGGAAGTGAAAGATGCTATTTTTAAAGTTACGCAAGTAGCGAAGGCGTGTCGTAAAAGCTTGCGATATTTCCTCGAGCATGTTGATTTTGCGGTCGAGTTGGTTGCAGCTTTGATGGAAGCAGTGCCGCAGCTTCCGGCGGCTTTCGCCACAAGCGTATGTGACTTAATATCGCATATCATCGAGTCCTACCGAGACTGCGATGAGAACGATCATCATCGCAGAACTTCAATCATGCGAGAAATAGTCCAACACTTGGATGTTGTCGTCAACAAGTGTGGACTCCTTGCCGTTGAATCGGATACACGTACTGCCGCAACGCGCATCTTAAAAGCCATGTGGTACTCTTGCGAGACGTATCGAGATGACGTAATGCGAGTGTTGATGGTACTGATGGAAAGCATGAGGAACTACGGGCATCGAGCGAATGAGCTCCTGGAGTTTACGAAGAGCATCGTGATGACTGACACGGATGCCATCGCTATGTTTGAGACAAGCATTGAAAAATTCTGCCAAGGCGTTAAAGACACGTTATTGAGAGTCAGCGATCATCCACGTGCAGATCTTTATCGAGCGCTGCAGCAACGTCAGCTTTTACAAAGTGACGCGTCTGACAAGTACTGGTTGGAGTCAGAGCCAAGTATGCGCGACGTGACGTCGTACATTGCATGCCATGAGTTCACAGATCATACACTCGATAGCCTGAAGAAGAGCCAAGCTTTCACAAAAAATAGTGCGATGACAAAATTACGTGAATCGATGACGATCCAGTCGATTTCTATGAACGTGACGGAGCTTAAACGCTATATTCATGTCAAGGAAGTTGAAGTTTGGCGTACGGATGCGAACAAGGATATAAGCTCCATGCGCACTTTTGATTCCTCTCGTTGGCAATTGCTCGGTACACTGAAGTTTTCTGCTTCAGCGCACATCGCCGAGCTTGAATTTGAAATTCCGGTCGATGCATCCGCTCTGAACTTTGTTTTCAAATCTTTCCACGAGAGTGTTCAAGCAAAGATGATGACCATGTTACACTGTCCTCGATGCGCTCGGCAAGTGACAGACACAAAACATGGCATCTGCACCAATTGCCGGGAGAACGCGTATCAATGCCGTTACTGTAGAAACATCAACTATGAGAAGATTGATGCTTTCATATGCAGCGAGTGTGGGCACTGTCGGTACGCCAAGATTCAGACAACATTGAGTGCACACCCGACGTTGTGCACACGGTATCCAAAACTGCTCAGCAGCGATGATCTCGCCAACGCAGTCGAGGAGCTGAAACTGCAGACGGAATCTATAAAGCGTGTCACTGACTGTATCGAAAGCACAGAAAGTTCGTTAAGACGAGCGCTTTTCGAGCAAGGTGAGGGATCTGGAGATGTTGAGCACATGTTCAAAGTTGTGGGCAGAGGTCGAAGAATGGAATTCATCGCCGCAAATTACAAGTGCGGCGCAATTCACGACGCGATTTTGCGATTCTTATCAAAAGCAAGTTCGGAAGATGAAACGGATTTACGAAACGTATCTGGAAACTATGGCGTATGTTGCGATTATTTGAATTGTGCATTGAAATTATGCACAAGTCTTTCACGTACGCCTTTGGGCGTCAAAGCGCTCAGCCAAGGTGACATACACCGCCATCTGTTTAACCGCATGCTCAACCCTCGCATCACTAATTTGACGGTTTGCAACACAGTTCGCACTGTTTTATCAAACATGGCAGCCGGGAGCGATGAAGTTGCCAAATTTCTTTGCGAAGCTGCCTTTGAGAGAGCAAGCGATTCATTACTTCAGGTGAACGCCTGGCATGGGACGATGATTTCACAGAGCAATCAAGACATCTTACTTCTAAAAGATTTGGTACACGCTAGTACATATCGCTTGGAAGCGGGAACGGCTTTGACTCCGGGCGGTGAGCGATCAGCGCTCATTTCCTTGGCGTGCACGACATTAAATTCTGAACAATTGAGTTCAAATGCAGTTCTCGTTGAGAACACTCTCCTCCCGGCTCTCGATCTAGTGAAGCAAGCGATGACGAACTCTAGCATTCTGCAGGAAATTGTCGCCGCAGCGAAAGTGTTGGACAATTACAGCATCGCAGATATGAAAGAATCTGCGAATATGTCTGGTTTAATTCCTATACTTGTATCTGCACTCCACTGCGGTTCAAAGTTTGTTCGTCGAGAAGTTCTACAAATTTTTGGTCTCGTGTTGCGGCAAGACGATGAGATGAACGTCGAGGTTGGAAGCCTTCTCATCGATTCAATAAAAAGCATCGAACAGGAATCGTATGCGGATTATCTCAGCGCCCTGAGTCTCACGCTTCGTAGCGAGTCAATCATCATGAAGTTGAATGACACTCGCAAACTCGTGGACATTTTACTATCGATACTTCAAAAAGAATTGGATATTGGTTGCAAGTTCACCGTATCCGACAAGGCGCTTTTCGCATCAACGAATGTTGACATCGGATCTGGATTACATGCGATTTCGATGCTCTTAAGGGATACTTTCAAGGAGTCCACAAAATTTATGAAAGAGTTCAACAAAACTGGATTGGAGACGCTCGTCCGCTCTGTCTTGTGTGCGCGTACTTTGCAAATTTGTCAAATGCCTAGCGCTGTGAATGCCGCTGAGACGTTTGATGAACTTCTATCATTCTGTTTGGAGTCATCAGAATCGATGCAGCAAGAAGTGGCGAAGATTTGCGTCAAAATTGCTCGAGCGCATGTTCGACCCCAAGTTGACAAGACGCGTCTGCCACTGTGCATCATATTGAATGAACTTGCGATGTTGGTATTACCTCGAGCTCCGCCATCGAAGGTGTATCTTTTACGACTACTGAAAAGTGCGAGTCAAGAAGAGTTCATTCCCGGCACGATGGCGCGAAATCCATACTCGACTGCACAAATGAGCGCGCAGCCGTTGATGAGAGATGTCAAGAATCTCATCTGTCATGAGTTGGAAATGTTAGGCCTGCTCGAAGATGATTTTGGGATGGAGTTATTGGTTTCGAATCAAATAATCAGCCTTGATCTCTCCGTGGAAGATGTTTTCGAACGAATTTGGATACCTTCATTATTCAATGGCACTCAGCGACGTCAAAATGTTTCTCCAAACGATCCAATCGGTCCACCAATGGCGGTGACTTTCCGCCTGAGCGGTTTGGATGGCGAAGCGACGGAAGAGCGCGTTGATGAACTCGCGCCGGTACAAGAGGAAGACGAAGACATCGAAACAAAGTTTGCTGGCACAAATGTTTTCCAAGAAGATGTTGGCTTTAAAACTTTGATTCAACTGTTACCAAAGATTCGGCACAATTCATCTGCATTGTACGCCGGCGGTGAAGACGCTTCGGCAAAACTTCTTGAAATCCTTCGATCAGCATGCTACGTGAAGAAGAATAGACAACATATGCTCGCGATTGGAGCGCTCGCAAGTTTACTTGACGAAGCCGCGCGAGCTTTCACTGAGAACTCGCGTTCAGGCAAGGGACTCCTTCTCGTCATTGAGACGCTGTTGCGCGAGGAACAAGAAGACACTTCCCACGGATCAATGAGTGAATTGAAAGCGTCAGCATCGACGAGCAGTATGCTCGCTCGCGAATTAGAAGAGAGCAGCGAAACAGCGCATCGTCCTGGTTCACCGCGCCTTCAAAAAAGTAGTTCTTCGCTGCAGACGATTGCGATAGCGGTGCGCGAGCACGAGATGAATCACGTTGAAATTTTCCTGTCTCAACTCAAGCAGCTCATTCGAGCACGAGAGAGGCATGAGGCCGATATCCTCGCGCGTGTGATTCCAAGGCTCGCGGGATCAACCGTTGAATCAAAAGCAATCATGGCGAAGAACTTTGACGCTTCCATTCGTAAACTTGTACGTCTTGACGAGATGAGCGAGGAAGACTCTCAGCACGGTGCGCTACAGCTCGAGCTCGAATGTGCAACGAGATTGGCTGAAGCGATCCCGCGAGATTTTTCAGGTCAACGCGTGCTTGAAGCGATATGGTCACAAGGAACTGTGTCGTTTATCACGAATTACATCGAAGCTGAAGCTTTCGGGGCAGAAATGTCTCAAGATCGTGGTTCTGACGCGTGGAATAAGGCGATGAAGCGGAGTGGCTTACCGCTTGCGCTCGAGCTTTTGAACGGAATCACACTGGGCTACACTCTCGACGTCACCAAACATCCGACACTGCTTGACTTACTACATAAACTTGAATCAGTCACCGAGCGTGATATTGGAACTTTGGCAGAGAACTGTCTGGAGACGTTTGCGAGCGGATCCGAGTTGGTACAGAAACATTTGGATAATTTGCGAGCAGAGACGAAAGAAGCGAATCGTCGCAAGGCACTCGCAAAGCGCCAACAAATGCTCACTGAAATGGGCATGACAGTAGTTAAAAACTCCTCGAGTCCGGGAGCGTCTACCATCGGCGTCTCTCACTCTCCCAGATCTCTGCGAGGGTACGACTCGATGGCTATGGAAAGCGAACAAGACTCAATTGTTTGTAGAGTTTGCTTTGAAGGATACGTGTTGAAACCGAACGAGCTTCTCGGGATCTATTGCTTCAATAAACTTGCATCAACTCCATCTGCGAACGGAGATATGTCTCAGACTGTATGCACTGTATCGCACTTCAACGCGATTCACTTTTCGTGTCACCAATCCGCCAAGCGCGCGGACGTCGCGTTGAGAACTCCCAAGCGCGAGTGGGAAGGCGCTGCGTTACGCAACAGTGAGACACTGTGCAACAACTTGCTACCGGTGATGGGGAATATGGTCACAGATGCTTCATACGCCGCCGCGGTAGATGCGTGGTGGCAAAATTGCTTCTCTGTCGGCGCGTTCATTTCGCCGCCGACGCGCGCGCGACAAGTCGCTTGGGACGTCAGCCTACTTCTCGGTCGATTCGCCATGGGGGCGTCGTTCAGCGCTGACTGTCGTGGCGGTGGAAAAGATAGCAACATGAGTCTCCTTCCGCACCTCGTGCGATTGCTCGTCCATCAAGTCTCATTGTGCCCGCAGAAAGGATTGGAAGAGTACAACGCCGTGCTAGCCCGCCTTTCGTGCGAAGATGAGATATGGAACGATCGCGAGTTTAGCTTTTCACCGCTCCTACCGGCAGCACTCGTGCTTTCGCTCGCGGTCTGGTCGCACGATCAATGGGAAGCGTCTCGACGGAACGCGCTGATAGCGATTTTGAGGCACACGAAGAAGTACGAATGCGCGAGAATCGCGACGTACCCGGCGAGCGTCGACGTCTCTGCGAGCGTTCCGTGGGAACAGCTTAACGAACTCGATCGCTACGCCAAGCTAAAACCGATGTTGATTTATTTCGGTTTGGTGAACAAAATGTTTGAGTGGTTCAAACCTAAACGTCGACCGGACCTCGGAAACGCGGTGACCATCGGCAAAGCGCCGGCGTCCACGACGACGGGCTCGCCAGAAGCCGTCACCCTGAACGAGCGACTCCACGATATCCCTTCCATGATATCCGGTGCGAAAGACACTCTCGAATGGCTCGACGAAGCGATGGACGCGGAAGATGCGCAAGAGCTTTTAGACGTGTGTGAGATCCTCTCCGACGCCATGTGCCCGACGGTGAACGATTTCATCCTCGAGGCGTTGCGCGCGGAGTGTTGACGCGATTTGTAACATGCTGTACGTGATATTACTTTTTAAATAAGTCGCAACCATCGTTCGTGATCGTGCGTCACGTTCATCATCATCCACGAGTTTATCCTCGCTTCGTCTTTCTCGATGAAGTCGTGCGTCGAGTCGACTTTGACTTCGTCGTCGCTTTCTTCTTCGCCTTCTTCTCCGTCGTCAGCATCGCGATGGTCGCCGACGCGAATAACAGCGCAAACTGAATCGTCAGCTTCCCGATCGGATCCTTCAGGAACGTCATGTGAAAGTGAATCGCTCCCGCCATGATGGCTGTGAGCAGAAACGCCCCCCGCGCCGGCGTCGTCCACAGCGCCAGGTATCCCAGCACCTCGAGCGCGCCGATGATTTTCGCGAATTCGTACCCATCCGCCTTGGAGCATCGAATCTTCGGCGCCACGCTCGAAACCCCGGGCACGCGCGCGATCAGCCCGTTCGCCCACGGCGTCCACGCGTGTTCACACCACGCGTATTGCTCCGCCGTGTTCGCCGTCGGCGCGCAATCACCCGGTTTCCCCAGCGCCACCGGGCACAGCGCCCCGTCGCACCCCGCGATCGGAATCGCAAACTTACACGCCGCCGACCGCAGGTACAGCGCCAGCGGCACGACGCGCAGGATCGACACGATCAGGTTCTTCCCCATCGCGCGCGATTTCTGTCGCGATCGCGCGCCGTCAGTCACCGATCGCGCGTCGCGTCGCGTCGCGTCGCGCGTCGACCCTCGACCGTTGGGGTCGTTCCCCTCGCGCGTTCGCGTCTCGCCCGTCGCGCGCGTCTCGCGTCGCGTCGTCGCGTCTTCTCCATCGCGCGCGTCGCGCGCGTCTTTCTTCCCGCGCTCGCGTCGTCGTCGTCGTCGTCGTCGTCGCGCGCGCACCTCGAGCGTCGTCGCCGCGCGCGGCGTCGCCGTGTGCGGCGTCCGCGGCGGCCGAGACGGCCGAGACGCGCGTCCCGAGACGCCGATCGAGATCGAACGATCGAGATCGAACGACCGCGCGATCGAACGATCGATCGGCGCGCGCGCGGGCGGGACGCGACGCGCGGGACGCGCGCCGCGGCACCGTCGGACGCGCGCGGGACGCGGTCGCGCGCATGCGCGCGGCGCGGAAGCGGACGTTCGAACACGTCGAGGGAAACTACGCGACGCACGTCAGGGCGCGCGCGGGCGCGGCGACGCGCGCGACGGAGAAGACGCTCGACGCGTTCGTGGAGGCGTTCGGGGAATTGGAAAAAGTGAGCGATTTGAAGAGAGAGGATGGCGCGCACGTGTCGCTGTCGAGGACGTTTGCGTGCGTGAAGGGAGATTGGGAACGGTTGTTTGGGAATTTGAGACGAGAGTTGAGGGATATGGAGGCGTTTGAGGTGGTGTTTGATGCGATGCGGGTGTTTACGAACGACGACGGCTCGCGGGCGTTCGTCGCCGCGGGGTTTCGGGAGGGTTCGACGAGCGCGTCGAAGGTGGCGTTGGTGCGAGCGATCGAGAGAGTGGATAAGGCGATCGTTCCACTCGGGTTTCCAAAGTATTACGATGATCCGGACCCGCACGTGTCGCTTTTGTGGGTGGCGGGAGCGAGCGAGGAGCGCGTGGAGGCGATGCGTCGGTTCGCGGAGTCGACGACGGTGGAGTGGCGTGTTGACGTCAATAGGGTGTTGTGTGATGTGTCTGGACAGACACCAAAGACGGTTTGGGGGCGAGTGCCGGGACTTCCAGCGCCGGATTTGTAGCGAATAGCAACGTAGAAAGTGAGTAGTGTTACATCTAGTAGGGGAAGAATTCGTCTCCTAATTCGTCGTCCCATGTCGGGCTGCGCGCGAACTGCAACGTGACGCACGTATCGACGCGCGGACGCGATGGTAAACCTCGTCGCGCGATCGGTTTCTCTCGGAAAAATACTCGCGTGTAGTCTGCCTGCGACCAAGTGTTGATCAAATACGCGATGACGTCTAGTTGTTCCAAATATTCCGCCTCCGTCTGCGGGTAAGATCTTTGCCCGAGATGCCCGACGTAAAGATTGAGGCTAACCCACCGCTTCATACCGGACCCCATTTTGACGTGCTTGATAGCCATGTCGTGCGCCTTGCCGTACTTTTTAATGCACAACAGCGCTAACTCGCGCCCAGTGAGCGGGCCTTCGCTCGCGCCGTCCAACTCGTATTCGAAACCACCATCCTCGTCATCCTCCTCCTCGAGCATCGATACATCATCCACCACTTCCGTTTGCACCACCGAAACGCTTTTCGTGGCTGTCAAAGTCATCGCGCCCTCGTCGTCGTCACCACCCTCCAACATCGCCCTCTCGAGCTGCGCCGTGAACGCTCTCAAATCAAAATCCCCGCCGAGCGTCTCCGCATCCTCTTCTTCGCTCATCGCATCCTTCGACACCTCGCTCGGTTGCGTCTGCGTGTCTGGGCACCGCCCGGCGATCTTCGCTCCGGGCGTGCGCGGATTAAACGTCAAATCGATCTCCTTCTTCAACCAATCGACGAAACTCGCGCCATCTTTTCCCGCGCGCGCGGTGACGACGCGCGAGCGGGGCGCGCGAGGCGCGCGAGGCGCGCGCGCGTGACGCGTTTCACGCGCACCGGGCGCGAACGGCGCGGGCGCGAAGGCTGACATGCCGCGTCGAGCCCGATATGACGTTTCGTTTCGATGACGTCGCGTGACGTCCGCCGCTTGACATGAAGCTCCGCGACGCGCGTGTGCTTGGCTCTAGGAACTACATCACAATTTGGGCGGGATGAACCCGTGGACGGTGAAACCGCCATCTATTGGCACGATGACACCGTTGACGTACGAGGACGCGGGCATGCATAGAAACGCAACGACGGCGCCGACTTCGTGAGGCTCGCCGACGCGACCCATCGGCGTTCGGTCCACGACGGCTTTGAGGTAGACTTGGTTTTTCAGCACCTGCTTCGCGAGCGGCGTGTTGGTGTACCAAGGCGCGACGGCGTTCACACGAATGTTATCTTTCGCCCACTCGCACGCCAGACTCTTCGTCAGTTGATTCATGGCACCCTTCGAGATTGCATACAGAGCGCCGCTCTGGATAGACACGAGGCCGGCGACGGATGAATTAAATACGATCCTCCCATCACCGCTCGCCTTCAACATCGCGTGAAACCTCTTGCAAAGCTCGAATGATGCCTCTAAGTTCGTCCGCATCAGCCTTTGGTAATCCTCGCTCGTGAATTCCACCGTCGGCTTTCGAATGTTAAAGCCCACGTTGCTCACCAGTATGTTCAACTCGCCCGAAAACTTTTCCGACACCCTCCGCGCGAGTTCTTCTCGCGCGTTCGCGTCACTGACGTCGCAAACACACCCATCGACGTCGTATCCACGGCGCCGCCAGTCCTCGACGCACGTCTCGACGTCTCCCGCCGTGCGTGCGCAGGTGAATACGCGGCAGCCGTGATGGCAAAGCGCTTCGACGATGGCTTTTCCGAGGCCTTGCGTGCCACCGGTGACGACGGCGGTGGCACCGCGCAGGGAGAAAGAACGCGCGAGCGTGGTGTCGTCGACGGACATCGCGTTCGCCGGTCGCGGCGTCGATGAATGCGGCCTATTCGTCTAAGAATTTTCTACAGCGCTATTTGTGTGTGCTAGTTCGTGCGTGGCGCTCTTCGTCTCGCAGAACGACGTCGAATACTTTAAACCGACCGCCCGAAAAGTCGTGCAAGTACTGTCGGAGTGTTTTAGCCGCTGCTTCAGATACCGCCACGAATTGCGCGGCACCGTCGCCTTGGCTTCCGACGCCTTTCGCGCCAAAGACAGTTTCCGGAACGTCGTGGGCGACGGCGGCGAGCGTCTCGCGCAAACGAGGCGCCGTGAGCTCGGATGGGCAGATGTGGATCGCAGCTTCGTCAAATGTGGTCTGTGCGCGCGTATACACCGCGCCTAAAGCCCGCGCATCGCCGCGTTTGATCGCGTCTAATCCTTCGGCCACGAGCGCTCGATTACGGGCACCGAGCGCCGAGCGCAGCGCCTCGTCCCCTCGGTCGAAAGCTCCTTGCAAATCGGCTAAAATCCGCACCGTACTCTTCGATGCCGCCAAATCACACACGACGATGTGTATTTCACCGCCAACCTCGCACGCTCTGACGTCCACGTCTTCGCCGTCGAATGTGAGCGCCACGACGCGCTCGCTCCCGTACGCGCACGCCTGATCCATCGCTCCACACTTGCTCGGCGTGTGCACCGCCTCCCCTCGATACGCCAACTCCATCTCATCCTTCAGCTCGAGATCCAACTCGTACGCCACGCCGAAACACCGCGCCACGAGGACGCAGACGCACGCCGACGAGCTCAAGCCTTTCCTCGTCGGCAGCGTCGTCTCGAGCGTCTCCACGACGAGCCCGCGCTCGCGACACCGCGGAAATCGCCTCAAAACCTCCAGCGCGGTCCCGGCGACGTACGACCAGTACCCTCCGCTCGAAGCCTCTCGCTCGAGCGCGTCATCGACGCTCACATCGCACTCGAACGCGTCGCCGTCCGCGCCAACCACGCGAAACCGCGGCCCTTCACCGACGTCGCACCGCGCGCTGACGCCCTCGCGCGTGCCGACGACGACGCACGCTCCCGGGCCATCGCGCGCCGCGCGCGCGCCGGCCCAATCCGAGTGCTCGCCGAGCAGACACACGCGTCCCGGGACGAACACGCGCGGCATCGCGCGCGACTGTGAAGTCGTTTGACTCGGTGGACGACGCGTTCGCACTTCGCGACGCCGACGTGCGCGCCGCGACGACGCGCGAGCGAACAGCGCGCGGAGGTGATCGCGCGTCGTCGTTCGACGCGCTCGCGGACGCCGACGCGCGCGCGATCGCGACGAGAGACGCGCGAAGACTGGGACCGAGATCGCGACCGCGATGACGACAGACGACGGCGCGAACGACGCGATGGAGACGCAAGCGACGGGAGAAACGCCGCAAACGCCGCAGGGAGGTGATTCTGGGGAAGCGATGACGACGCCGCGGGCGCCGCCGCCGGATCCGCGGAAGGAGGCGTTGAGGAAGTACGCCGGGTTGTTGCTGCAGCACAAGGTGAGATCGCGCGCGACGCAGAGACCGAAGGATGGTTCGTGGACGCGAACGGTGGTGCGAGGCGTCGTATTCGAGCGAGTGACTGACGGTTTATTGTCGTGATGACGCGCGATGACGTAGGAATTGGATGCGAGAGTGCGAGCGTCGAGGTTCGAGTTGATTGACATTCGAAAGAGGTTTGACAAGACGGAGGACGATTTGAAGGCGTTGCAGTCGATGGGGCAGATTATCGGGGAGGTTTTGAGACAGTTGGACGAAGACAGATTCATCGTGAAGGCGAGCTCGGGGCCGAGATACGTCGTTGGGTGCAGAACGAAGCTCGATAAGAGCAAGCTAGTGAACGGGACGCGGGTGACGCTCGACATGACGACGTTAACCATCATGCGCGCGCTGCCGCGAGAGGTGGATCCGTTAGTGTTTAACATGCTCAGCGAGTCCACGGGGCACGTGGACTATAGCTCTATCGGTGGGCTCGGGGAGCAGATTCGAGCGCTTAGAGAGTCGATCGAGTTGCCGTTGATGAATCCCGAACTTTTTGTGCGCGTGGGCATCGCGCCGCCGAAGGGCGTATTGCTCTACGGACCGCCAGGGACGGGGAAGACGCTCCTCGCCAAGGCGATCGCGAGTAACATCGACGCAAACTTTTTGAAGATTGTTTCTAGCGCTATAGTGGATAAGTATATCGGCGAGTCCGCGAGATTGATCAGAGAGATGTTCGGTTACGCTCGGGACCACGAGCCGTGCATCATCTTCATGGACGAAATCGACGCCATCGGTGGCAAGCGCTTTTCCGAAGGCACGTCGGCCGATCGCGAGATTCAACGTACACTCATGGAACTTTTGAATCAGCTCGATGGTTTCGACGTTCTTGGCAAGGTCAAGATGATCATGGCGACGAACAGACCCGATGTGTTGGACCCGGCGTTGATGCGCCCTGGTCGTCTCGACAGAAAGATTGAAATCCCGCTTCCGAACGAGCAAGGTCGCGTGGAGGTTTTGAAAATTCACGCGCAAAAGTTGAACAAAGAGGGTGAAATCGATTACGAGTCTATCTCCAAGATTGCCGAAGAATTCAACGCCGCCGACATGCGCAACGTGTGCACGGAGGCGGGAATGTTCGCCATTCGCGACGACCGCGATTACTGCGTTCAGGACGATTTCATGAAAGCCGTCCGCAAGCTCGTGGAGGCGAAGAAATTGGAACCCGCCGCGTCCTACGACAGCTCTTTCAAGAACGAGTGAGCGCGCCATAGCCTTTTAATCATTAGAGATCCAAACAACTCGCCAACTGTTTTTCCAACGCCCACCGCGCACTCGATCGACGGTACTCGCGCGCGCGCGCGCCACTGCCGCCTCTAACGATGTCCAACACGAACGAGATATACGCCAAGAATCTCATGAAGCGCGCAGATGCGCGCATGAAACCGTCGTTGATGCGCTGGAAACCAAATTACGACGAAGCGATCGAACTCTATGAAGACGCCGCGCGCGCGTACCGAGCGTCGAATAACTTCAAAATGGCGTGCGAGGCCGAGGAGAAGAGCGCAGACGCGAACGTGCGACTCGATAATTACTGGCACGCGGGTAAAGCGCTGGAGAGGGCGACGGAGTTGTTGACGAAGTGTGAACCTTTGGACGGCGGCGCGGTGTTGCAGATGGCGGAACGAGCGAACGACGCGTACGTCATGGCGAATCGCACGCAAGTCGGCGCGGAGTCGCTGAGCCGGGCCGCGAGATTGTTGGAAACGAGCGATACGAAGACGTCCGCCGCGCTGTTGATGCTTTGCGTCGAGAATTTGCAGGAAGATGGGAAAGACGTGTACGCCAGCGACCATCACAAGCAGTTGGGGGCGACGTTGGTGCGAGCAGAGCGGTATCAAGACGCAGCCGAGGCGTGCGTCAAGTACGGGGCATCGTGCGCGCGCGCTGGTCAGATGAATTCTTTAGCCAAGGCATATTTGAGCGCCATCATAGCGTTATTGTACGACGGCGACGGCGTCGGCGCGCAGGCGACGTTTAACGACGTGCACGAGGTGCCCGGGTTCGACAAGAGCGAAGAGCGAGAAACCGCGTATAGGTTGCTCACCGCGTATCGCGCGGCGGATGCGGATAAAATCAAGTACGCCATCGAGGATAGCTCGTGCGCGCGCTTCTTGGACATCGTGTTCTCGCGTCTGGCGCGCAAGCTCCCCAATCCGAAACACGAGCTCGGCGCCGTCGCTACGAAGATGGGCGCCGACCTCCCCACGGGCGACACCACGGACGAAGACGCCGGAGACGATTTGACGTAACAAAAAACAAAGCAAATGACTTCTTCGTCATCACATTTCACGCATCTAGAGCTAATCTGAATCAGTACCACTTGAATCCTCGATCGTCGCACGTGACGCCGACAATCTTCACCTCCTTCGTCGGTCGATCATTCTTATCAACTTTCACCGCCCCGATCGCGCGCACGGCGTGCATCCCGCTTTCAACCCTACCGAATATCGCGTGCTTCCCGTCCAACCACGGCGTCGCCGCGAGCGTGATAAAAAACTGACTCTTATTCGTGTTCGGCCCGCTATTCGCCATC
>MDSW01098740.1_pt1 | contig 35396 bp, 36 predicted proteins | sample 811171 | NCBI WGS metagenome assembly MDSW01 (sample SAMN05326641, study PRJNA326480) | marine metagenome | isolation source: seawater | place: Atlantic Ocean: North West | collected 2012 | reverse complement strand
TTATTGGAAAATCTTTTTAACTCTTTTTTCATATAATAATAAGCAAATTTTTTATCAATAATTTTACAATTTACTAATCCATCAGTTATTTCTTTAATTGAACCTTCAACTATTTTTTTAATTTTTTTATTTTGCATACTTTCATGAATAAACTTTAGTTTTTTTAAATATCCCAAGTAAGCAGCAATTGCATGAGGGGCATTGTGTATATACAATTTGCAAATCCAATGTTTTTTTAAATCTTTTTTTGAAACAAATTCAATTTCTTTTGGTAAAGCGTATATAAATTTCTCTAGTACCAAAACTCCATCTTCAGATATAACAGTCAAATCATCTTTTTTAAGTACTCTTTTAGGTGCTGTGTTAGACGTAATTACATCAGGAATACCGAAAAAAACATTTTTATTCCTTGTAATTTTTTTTAATTTTGTGACAGTGCTTATGTCATTTTCACAAGATATTAAATATTTAGCATCTTTGTAATATTTATAATTTTTATAGCAATTATCAATTCCTACACAACTAACTATTATATCAAAATTTTTAACATCAAATCTATCATTTAAATGGTATGTTTTTTTTATAAAAATTTCATTTAAATTATATTTGTTTTTTTTTATTATTCCCGCATAATATTTTTTCTTTTTGTTTAATCTATTAACTAAATTTAAATTTGAATCTACAAAACTAATTTCAAAATTATTTCTGAAAAATAAAGGCGCAATAAATCCTCTTCCTATTGCTCCTGCGCCAAATATTAAAATTTTCTTTTTCAAACTTTTAAATTCCTTTTTAAAATTTTTCCTGAATGAGTTTTGGGTAAGCTTTGCGTAAATTCTATTTGTGTTGGTGATCTAAATTCCCCTAAATTTTTAACACAAAATTTATACAATTTTTGTTCTGATAATTTTCTATTTTTCTTTAATACAACAAAACTTTTAATATTTTCTCCAAAAAATCTATCATAAATACCTATCGTTGCACTTTCGTAAACAAATTTATTTTTTTGTAAACATTCATCAACTTCTTGTGGAGATATATTTACTCCACCCTTGATTATTATATCTTTTGATCTATCAAAAAACTTAAGGTTTCCATTTGTATATTGTGCTAAATCGCCAGTTTTAAAGTATGAACCAATAAAATTTTTATTTTTATTATTTTTTTTCCACTCGATATAACCATCAAAAAATGCTGGGGTTTTGACACAAATTTCTCCTACAATATTTTCTTTATTTATTATCCTTTTTTTTTCATCAAACAATTTTACTTTTACTCCATCTAATTCTTTACCTATGGTTCCATATATTTTATTAAATTTAGGATTATCCATTGTTGCAACACCTATTTCTGACATTCCATAAATATTATTAATTTCAACTTTGAATTTTTTTTTAAAATTTTTTTGAAGTTCTTCTTTAAGAATAGATGAGCCACATCCAATAAATTTAAGATCTCTAAGTTTTTTTTTTCTTTTTTTATATAAATAAAAAATAGTCTCAATAATTGATGGGACGGTACCAACAAAATTAATTCTTTTTCTTTCTAATATATTCCAAAATTTATCTTTTATTTCCCAAAAATTTTTAAAAATATAAACTGTACCTGCTCCAACAATTGAATTTTTAATTGAATATCTTAATGATGCAGTATGACCAAGAGGCAAAACACAAATATGTTTTGAATAGGGATCTAAAAAATTTGAATTAAATAGTATTTTTTGACAATTTACCATAGCGCTATTTGAGTATTTTATCAATTTTGGATTTGCGGTAGTACCAGAAGAAAAATAATAAACACAAACATTTTTTGGCAAAATATTTGAATAATAATAATTAGAACTAAACTTTGATATTTCATCATTAAAATTTTTATAACTTTCAAATTTTAAGTTTAAAACTTTTGTAAAGTTAAAATTAATATCTGAAATAAAAATTTTTGATTTTGACAAATTTAGATAGTATTTAATTTTATCTTTAGTAATCCCGTAAGGAATTGGACTTACAATACATCCATATCTTATGATTGAAAAATATAAAATGATGAACTCTAATGAATTTTGAAAATATAAAGAAATAACTTGTCCTTTTTTTATTTTTAATTTTTCAAAAAAAAAACATGCTTGATTTAATTTTATATTAAATTCTTGATAAGTAAGAACATCATTTTTACAAATAAATAATTTTTTTTTTGGAAATATATGAGATACATAATTAATTATCTCACTAAAATTTTTTTTTTTTAAAACATTTTTGACAAAACTTTTCTTTGATGTCATATAATTTACTTCTATTTTGTGAATCTGGATTTAAAACTCTTATTTTTTTGTTTTTCAACTAACTCAATTAACTCCATTTTTTTTCCCATAATCCATAGAGTTTTTGTCATATTATGTCCCGCACCAGGAATAATGTTGCTTATTTGCAAAAAACCTTTTTTTTCAAATTTTTTAAGTTCTTTTTCTACGCTTTTTACCTCATATGCCAAATGATGAAATCCTTCACCATTACTTAATAAAAAATTATATACTTTTGATTTTTTATTTATCGGTTGGATAATTTCTAACGCAGGCACAGTATTTGTTCCCATATCTAAAAAAATAAGTTTAACACCATGAGCTTTTTCATAAATTGTTTTGGTAATTATTTTAAAATTATATGATTTTGTATAATAATTTTTTGCATCTTCTAAGTTTTTTACTACATAGCCAATATGATCAAGTTTTAATTTCATTTAATATATCTCAAGAGTGTCACCCATGGTAAAATACCAATCTTTTTTATTTAATTTACTTATTTGTTTTTTTTTCAAATCTATAAATTTACAAATCATTGGCCTTGAACTTAGGACCTTAAATCCTTGTTTTTTTAATTTTTTAGATGCTAATTCATCGCCTTGTAGCCATAAAGTTAACTCATTACAATTATTTTTAATAAAATATTTTTTAGAAAAATTAATAATTTCATTAAATACATTTGTTTTTTTATCATAAAAAAGATCGATTATATGTCCTCTAATAATTTTATCTTCTTTGTAAATTTTTAAGACAACATATGCAATTAAATTATTATTTTTCACAAACTTGAAAACTTTGTATTGATAATCTGGCCTATCGAAATATCTCCAATTTAAAAAATCATTGGTTCTTTTTAAAGAAACTTTTCTTTGATTTGATGCTTTTTTTAAAAATTTGTTATCCGCTTTATCAAATCTTTCAGATTCATTTATTAATATTTTATTTTCAAGTTTAATTTTTAAATCCTTATGAATCTTTTGAAAATATAATTTTTGCATTGATATATCTGTATAAGAAAAAAAAACTTTATGAATTTGGTATGCATTTTCATTAGGATAGCCATAAACAAATCTTATTTTATTTATTTTAGCTTCATTAAAAAGTTTGTCGGCAACAAATTTTATTAATCCTTTATTTTGATAATCGGGATGTACAATCATAGCAATTGAGCATGAACCTTTCACAACTTTACCATCAATAATATATTCAAGAGGTATAATTGAAAATGTAGCTACGATCTTTTTTTTATCAGTTGCAACCCACACTAAAGATTTTCCATAAGGATTATTTCCTTTATATTTCCAATACCAGTTTTTAAGATTTCTTCTATTCCAAGGATGAATTTCTACAAGTCTATCAAGATATAAAATTTGTTTTTCGTCTCCTTTTTTATACTTTCTTATTTTTATTTTCATTTAATTAATTTATTCTAAATAGATTATATTTTTTATATTTTTTTAAATAAAAATTTTTAAATATCTTATTACTTGGTAAATTTTTTTTTAAAACTTTTGCATAAACTTTGAAATTATTAAATTTTTTTTTTTTTAATAAATTAATCATTTTTCTTCCAAGACCTCTATTTTGAAAAAATTCATCTATCGAATAATCAATATAATATTTATTTTTAACCAATTCTAATCTCAGTTGCCCCAACCTTGTACCCATTTGATCAACAAGAATGAACATGTTTGATCCATCTTTTATAAATCTTTTCAAAAACCAGTTGTTATGTTTATTAATAGTTATTTTTTGACTATTAAAAGAATATTTTCTATTTTTTTTTTCATTAATTAAACAATACAAAAAAATAAAGTCACAGATAGATGTCTTTTTCAGATAAATTTTATTTATTTTTGATTTAGTAATAAAATAATAAATTTTGTTGAATGAATCTGTTTTAATATAAGAAATAATATTCAAATATTTATTGAAATTTAAATCTATATTTCTCAAAATTAATTTATTGAAAAATTTAAAATTTTTTTTTTTTATTTTATTTTTTTCAAAAATTTGAAAAACACGATTTTTTTTATAAAAATTAATATTAAACTTTTGATTGTCTGCTATCTTTATTACTATTGCTGGTATACCCAAATTAATAAGTTCTCTTGATATGACTCCACCAGAAACAATAGCTAATCTTGTTTTTTTAAAGATATTTGATAAGTTTGTTTTATTTTTTATTAAACTTACTTTTCCTTTTTTAAATAAGTTTGTTTCTTTTATAGATTTTTCATATTTATAATATTTGCCGATTAAAACTTTAAATTTAAAATTAGAAAATTTTTTATAATCAATAATTTCACATATCTTTTTTGTATAATTTTCAGAGTCTGATGCACCAAAAGATATAATTATATCATTATTTTTTTTTAATTCTTTGTATCTAAGTAAATAATTTCTTAATTCATATTTTTCATCAACAAAAGGTAAACTTAAGATATTTCTTTTAAAATCACTTTTAAATTGTGAGGGATTAATTCTAATTTGATTTTTTAATCCTATATTATAATCATTGATTAAGATTAAATTTTTAATTTTTTTTTTAATTAAACTTTGCCATTTTGAATCAAATTTATAACCGTCGACAAATAAATATGAATTTTGTTTATTTGAAATTATTTTCAAAGTTTCTTTAATATCTTTTAACCGATCATTAGATTTTATGTATTTGGTAACGATTTTTTTTTGTAATAATTTATTTTGCTCTTTAATTTTAAAACTTTTAGTAATAAAAGTTACTTTTTTTTTAATTCTAATTAAAAATTTTGCTAATGATAAACATCTTGCATAATGGCCTGATCCAATTAATGAATTTGCATCAACTCTAAAATAAAAATGCATCTAATAATATTTATTTAGCAAGAACAATTTTTTAGCAAACTCCCAATCATCCGATTCATCAATATCTGTTGCTTGCCATTCTTTTAATATAATCGCTTTAGAATTAGTACTTAAAATTTCTTTTTTTTTTTTCCATGTATCATATTTAGCTAAATAAAACTGACCGAGATCTTGATAATGACTTCTAAAATCTTGAGTCCTAATATGAATTTTTTTATTATTATAAGAGATCTTATTTTTTTTATCTAAAATTAATGAACGAAAGGATTGTGAATTAGTTTTTTTTGCACAAAAAATATAATTTGTTTTTTTGTCTAATAAATTAAAACTTTTTCTAATTAAATTTGGTTTTGAAAAAATTGATGTAGCATAAAAACAACAAATATAATTTAAATTATTATGATTTTTTTCAAGATATTTTATTGAATGATTCATAACTTCTTTTGTTCCTACTTTGTCCCTTGATAATTTTTTAGGTCTAATAAAAGGTACTGTAGCTCCAAATTTTTTTGATAATTTTGCAACTTTTATATCTTCGGTTGAAACAATTACTTTATTAAACTTTTTTGACTTTAGTACGTTCTTAATTGTCCAATAAATAATTGGTTTACCATGAAAGATTTTAATATTTTTTTTTTTTATTCTTTTACTGTTTGACCTAGCTAAAATTATTGCACAATTAATTTTTTTCATTATTTCACAAATTTGTTAACTAACTTAATAATTTTTACTATCTCCTTTTTTTTAAGAGAATAATAAATTGGTAATGAAACTTCTTGTTCATAAAATTTTTTAGAATTAGGAAATTCATTTATGTTTATATTAAATTTTTTTTTATAGTAGGGCTGTAAATAAATTGGAATATAATGAACTTGTGGTAAAATATTATTTTTTTTTAGATATTCAAAAAACATTTTTTTAGTCTTCTTAATTTTTTTAAAATCAATGAGCACAGGATATAAGTGAAAAGCATGTTTATTAGAATTTGATACTTTTGGGGTCTTTATAAAATCATTATTTCTAAAACCATCATCATAAATTTTTGAAATTTCATATCTTTTTTTTAAAAATAATTTTAATTTTTTAAGTTGAGATATGCCTAACGCTGATTGAATATCAGTTAATCTATAGTTATAACCTAGCTCCTTCATCTCGTAAAACCAGGGTAAATTTTTTTTATTTCTCACAACTCCATGGGTTCTAAGTTGTTTTACCTTTTGATAAACTTTTTTATCATTAGTAAATAAAGCTCCACCTTCACCTGTGGTGATCTGTTTCACTGGATGATAACTATGAGTTACTATATCAGCATACTTTTGAGCATATTTATAATCATTGAGATATTTTGCGCCTAATGCATGACAATTATCATTGATCAATTTAAAATTATATTTTTTTGAGATTTTTTTAAGTTTTTTCCAATCGCATGGATTTCCAGCAAAATCGGTCGCTATTAAAGCTTTAATTTTTTTTTTTTTTTTAAAATTTTTTATTTTCTTTTCTATAAGTTCTGCTGAAATGTTATAGGAATCTTTGTCAATATCCACGAATACAGGTTTTGCTCCACAATATAATATGCTGTTGCTTGTTGCCAAAAAAGATATTGGTGTTGTAATTATATAATCTTTCTTGCTCCAATCCAGGGCCAAACCAGCGAGATGTAACGCTCCCGTACCACTTGATAAAGCACAACAGTATTTTGCACCCATAAATTTTTTTAATTTATTTTCAAATTTTTTAACTGTTGGCCCTTGTGTAAGATTTTTCGATTTTAATACCTTAACAACTGCTATAATATCTTTTTGATCAATGAATTGTTTTCCATAACCAATCATCTTACGTAATTTAGTATTTTTCTTTATTTATTAATTTTTGAATCTCTTTTATTGTCAAAAAATTTTTATTTGTATTACTATTATAGCTAAAGTTGCTGTTGCATTTCTTTCCCATTTTTTTTTTATAATTTTTATATCTTTTAAGTCTTTCTTTTGATAAAAACTCACTATCAGGGATTATTGTATAAAAATTACTAAATTCAAATGTGTTAAGCGAGTCTGATTTGGTGACCATTTCTTCATGAATTTTCTCACCGGGTCTTACTCCAGTAAATTTTATTTTATTTTTTTTTGATATTGCTTTTGCTAAATCAATAATTCTATATGATGGAATTTTTGGTATAAAAACTTCACCACCATACATCCTTTCTAAGCTATCTAAAACAAATTTTACGCCTTGTTTTAAAGTAATATTAAATCTTGTCATATCTTTATGAGTTATAGTAAAAAAACCTTTATCCTTCTGTTTTAAAAACAATGGTATCACAGAGCCTCTACTATTCATCACATTTCCATATCTTACAACAGAATATGAAATATTTTTTTTACCTATATTATTATTTGCAGCGACAAACAATTTGTCAGAAGTCAGTTTTGTTGCACCATATAAATTAATTGGTGCAGCAGCCTTGTCTGTACTTAAAGCAATTACTTTTTTAACATTAGAATTTATGGTAGCTTCTATTATATTTTGTGCACCTATGATATTTGTTTTAATAAATTCAAATGGATTATATTCGGCTATTGGCACATGTTTAAGGGCAGCAGCATGAATTAAAATATCTACATCTTCTAATGCTAATTTCAGCCTATTCAGATCCCTTACATCACCAATAAAAAACCTCATTATTTTTTGATATTTATTAGGTATTGAATTTTTCATTTCATATTGTTTGAGTTCGTCTCTACTATAAATAATTATTTTCTTTGGCTTATAATTTTTGAGTAATTCATTTACAAATGCATTTCCAAATGAACCTGTTCCACCAGTAATAAAAATTACTTTACCATTGATAATATTTTTCATTTTATGTCTTTCTTCCTAAAATAAATCCTTCCGCAGCCTTATATCCTGCTGTAGCTCCTCTCCAGCTCGCTAAAGATTTTACACCTTTTAAAGATCTTGGGTGTGGCCACTTTACTAATTCATCTTTATATTCTTTTAAAGCTAAAATTTTTTTTGATAAATGATTACTTATATCTTCAAACCAATTTGGATTAAACTGTTTTATGTCTTTATCAATTTGCCATTCAGTACTAGAAGGAACTTCAAAAAACAAAATTTGTTTAACAGGGATTTTTTTTTGTGGCCTACAAATTGTAATTACTGCTTTACTAGTAATTTGATGATCAATATTTAAATCATTATTAAAATGAGTATAAATTGTGTGTGGTTTAATTCTCATAATTATAGACTCAATTGATTTAATTATTTTCAATAGAGGATATAGATCAAGCTGATTATCTTGAAAATTTAAAAAATAAGGTTTTTTGGAACCAATTATCTTTGAGGCCCTTATTGCTGAATTTCTACGGTCAAGCACATTTTTTTTTAATTTTTCTTTATTTGTTTCTGATCTAGCAGAAACACCATTAGTAAGAAAAATTACATTAACAATATCACCCAATGAAACATGTTTTGACATTGTTCCTCCACATCCTAAAATTTCGTCATCTGGGTGAGCTGCTATAACTAGTATTTTTTTATTATTTTTCATAATTTATTAATTCAATTTTCTTATTCTCTACTTCATAAACCTTATCACATAATTTTAAAGTATTTGGTCTATGTGATACAATAATTACGGTTAAATTTTTATCAAAAGATTTTATTTCTGACATTATCTTTTTTTCTGTTTCTATGTCTAATGAACTTAGAGTTTCATCTAAAATAAGTATATCAGGAGATCTATATAATGCTCTAGCAATTCCAATTCTTTTTAATTGTCCTCCTGACATTTTGATTCCTCTCTCGCCTACTTTTGAATTTAAATCCTCGGATAAATTTTCTATAAATTTTTCTAATTCTAAAATTTTAATTAAATTTTTTACTTTTTCATAATCAATTATATTTTCATCCATTTCATAACTGATATTCTTCAAAAATGTATCATTTAATAAGAAAATTTCTTGCGAAACATAGCCAATTTTTTTTTGCCAACTTTTAATATTATTTTTAATTGAAACCTCATCCAAAAAAATTTCTCCTTCATCGGGTATGATAAGGCCAATTAACAAATCTAGCAATGTGCTTTTTCCAGATCCACTTCCTCCTGTAATTCCAATAACTGAGCCTTTATCAATTTTTATATTAACATTTTCTAAAACATTTTTTGATTTTTCGTTATAAGAAAATTTAATATTTTTCATATTGATTGATTTCTTAAAATTAAGATTAACAATTTTTTCCTCACGATATTCTTCTAAATTTTCAATTTCATTTTTGATAATTTTGCTCACTGGTAAATTTGATTTTAATGTATTTAATTGTACCATCATTCTACCTACTGAGGGCATTATTCTAAATGCTGCAGCCGCAAAGATAGCAAGTGTAGGTAAAGAATTAACTGTAGAGTTACTTGCATAAAAAATAGTTAGAATAACAAAATTTAAACAAATTAAAAAAGTAGCTTCTAGCCAAAATCTTGGGATTGCTGTTAATACACTTTTATAAACTCCCATTTTTAAAGCAAGTTTATTAAATTTATTAAAAATAAATGAAAACATTGCTTCTTTGTTATTCAATTTTATTTCTCTGATACCTGCAAGAGACTCTAGCGCTAATTGCTGTCTTTGACCTTCATATATATGAGATTTTTTACCAATTTCTTCTATTTTTTTTTTTATCAAATTATAAAGAAGAATTGCACTAATTATAAAAAGAACAAATATTAATAATGTTTCTAAAGGTTTAAAATAAATTAATAAAGAAATTATACCAATTATCAAAATAATTTCAGTCAACATTGATAATATAGAATTAATACCAGTAGATAAAACTGACGATTGATTAATATTATGAAATAAATCAGATGCAGATCTATTAAAATAAAATTTATAACTATTTCTTAGATATCCATAATATAAGGTATTTTGCCATTGATGACTTAAGTTAGCTACATATTGTTGTTGAACCCACAATAAAAAAATAAGGACTATATTTTTAATTAAAAATAGTAGCGATATTAACAAAATCAATATTATTACAATTACTTCATTATAAGAAAAGATCCCAATGTTATCAAATTCTATAAAAGGAACAAAGCTTTCTAAAACTTGTAGAAAATTTGAATTTTCATAAATATTGTTAGGTTTAACTATAAAATATATCGTTGGAATAATTAAACCAATTCCTGCCACCTCAAGAGAAGCTGATATTAACATTACAATTAATATAAAAAATGCTATTTTTTTTTGTTTATTCGAAAGTAATTTTAATATGTTAAACAAATTTTTCATTTTAGAAAATCTTGGTTTGATCTCAAAAAAGATGGGCTGATTCTAATTTTATTTTTTCCGAGATTATTTTTTTGGAATAATTTAAATTTAATAAATAATTTTCTGTACAAATTATCAAACTCTATTTGGATTTCCTCATCTTCTTTAGATAAAGTTTTGCCTTGCATTTCATTTAAACTTTCTTTAGCAAAATTAAGTATTTCTAAATTATTATTGTTTTGAAGATTAATTCCACATTTTTCTAAATCGTAAGATGTTGTAGAAAAAAAACAATCAGTGTTCATAAATTCGCTAAGCGTTAAAAGCTTGTTAGTTTTTTTTATTTTTGGTCTTTTAAAAATAAATGGAGTTTTGATAAATTCGTACGTCCTATTAAATATTTGAGTTGGTGAAAAATTGATAATATAAATTGGTTTTTTAGATAAAATTGGTAATACGTTTATTCCTGAATCGCTCCCAAAATAAAATTCACAATTTGATAATAAATAAATATCATTAAAATCATTTTGGTACTTGCTATTTACATAATCAAAAACTTTATTTGATGATTTATTGTAAATTTCAGAGGTATGAGATCCCATTCTGAAGATTTTAAAGTTTTTTTCAGAAAAATATATTGCAGCATCTAGCATTGATTCAAAACTAAAATCTCTATGACTATGGTATGACCAATCTCTAAATTGATTAGGCCACCCAGATTTTAATTTTTTTTTTAAATAAGCGTCATCTCTATTATGAAAACAAATCCATTTAAATGTATCATTAATTCCAATTTGATTAAAAAAAATATTAATTTTTTTATTATCATCTTTATCAAATGATAAATATTGTTTGCTATCGAGGTAAATTCTTTCTGACAGTTTCATTAAGCTGTAGGGACCTATATCAAAAATATACGATCTTTTATTCCAAAAACTTAAAAAATTTAATATATAATCAAACAAAAAATTATATCTATAAATTTTTAAATTTTGATTAATTTTTTTAATCAATTCCTGATTGCAAATAACTTTATCATAAAAAAATATAACATTTATTTTTTTTAATTCAGGATTAATTCTATAATTAATTATATATCCAAAAATATCTGCAGGTAGATGGCCTATTCTTTGACTAGAAATTTTACAAATCTTAAAATTTTTAAAAATACCCAACTTAAGAAATGTAAAGAATAAAGGATAAGAAATAGAATAAATAATTAATTTTATCAATTTTCTCATTTTTTTAGACAATTTTTTCAATTAAAATATTTTCTACTACTAAATAGTCTAATTTACTTTTTAAAAAAAATTTGATTGCCTGTTGGTGTGTTTCGATGATGGGTTCACCAGGTCCATTAAAAGATGTGTTCAATAAAATTGGAATTTTTGTTTTATTTTTAAATTCTTTTAGTATGGAATATAGTGGTTGAGTTTTTTTAGAAACTGTTTGTACCCTGGCTGAATTATCTACATGTGTAATTGCTGGTATATTTTTTTGTTTAACTTTTGCTGTAAATAACATAAATGGAGATATCTCTGGACACTCTTCGAACCAATTTTTAAAATCAGACTCAAGAACCACTGGTGCAAAAGGTCTCCATAATTCACGTGATTTGATCTTATTCACTTTCTTCCAATTATATTTATACATTGGATTTGCTAAAATTGATCTATGTCCAAGAGCTCTAGGACCAATCTCACTTCTTCCATTACAAATTGCAACAATTTTATTTTTAAATATTAATGATCCAATTTTTTTATTGATGTTATTTATTTTTCTAAATTTTAAATTTTTATGACCTTTTTTTAAATCTTTTAATAAAATTTTTTTATTTCGGTTTCCAAGAAAAACTATTTCATCAGCAGAATGATTATATCTTTTCTTTTTTTCAATCACGTTATGGTAAGCATATAATGCAGAACCTATTGACAAACCTCCGTCATGAATGGCTGGGGGAACAAATATATTTCTAAATTTACTCTTTAGGAAAATATTTGAGTTTGATGGACAATTCAAATTAGTTCCTCCTGTTAAGCATAAATTGCTTGAACAATCAATTTTGGCTTCTTTATAACTTTGGAATATTTTATTTACTAATTTAAGAGTTGTTAGCTCAAAAATCTTTTGAGTAGATGCAGCTATATCAACATTAATAGGATCTAAGATCTTATTAAGCTTTCCAAAATTTTTTAGATTATAACCTTCTTTTTTTGCTAAAGTTAAACAATGAATTATCCAGGACTCTAAAGTTTTGAATCTATTATATTTAATTTTTTGTTTTAACTTTAATAATTTTTTTTTGTAAAAATCATAATTTTTTTGCTCTTTGAAAGAATATTTATTGCCAACATATTTAGCATCAAAAAACTTAGGTTTTCCATACGGAGCTAGTCCCATTAATTTCCCTGGACCTTCTTCGTTACCAAAACCTAAATAACAAGATAGACCTTCATAAAATCTTCCCATCTCTAGGTAATGGGGCATTATAGGATAAATCTTATTTTTTGAACCATAATAACACATGCCGCCTCTGTAAATATCTTTTGAAAAACTTCCATCGTGTGAAAAAATTGCTGCCTTAGAAAATGATGACATATAGTATGCATATGCAGCATGGGACATATGATGTGAAACTATAAATCCAGGAATTTTTTTTTTTTCAAAATTGATTTCAATTGGTAAATGCATTCCTTGACATAAATTTTTATCAAATTTATTTTTAAATATAAGGCTACATAAATGTTCAATTTTCGATTTTTTTTTCCATTCTTTTGGCATTATAAATTTCTCTATGGATCCTAATATTTTAACTTTTTTTAAATTAAAAAAATCTTTTTTTAATCTTTTTAAAAAATGATTTTTTATTTTTTTTTGAATTGAATTTTTTATCTTGTAATCTAATCTTTTTTTTAGTGATAAATTTTTAAATTCTTTTTTCCATAATTTCTTGTTGTAAAATTTACTTTTAAAATCAAATTTAAAATTAAATTTTTCTGGTTCAGAAAAAAAATATTCAATATTTTGGGTACTAGTAACTGTACAAAAACTTATGTCTTCAATTTTACATCTTGAATTAGATAGAGCGTTATTAATATCATCATGATTTACACCAATTGCATGTCTATTTCTGCTATATCTCTCAATTTCCATGCAATAAATAACTTTGCCATTCTTAATTATTGAAATACTGGCGTCATGGCCAAAATGAATTCCCATTATAAACATTTAATTTATTGTAAATTTAATATCTTTTTTATGAAAGTTTGATTATTTGTTTTGAAAAGTTTTAAACTATTTTTAATCTTAATTAAATCAGACTTATTTTGGATGAAAATATCCTCTCTGAAGAAAAATAATTTTTTATTATTTTTAATAGCTTTGTCTATTAAATCAAATCTAAACTTTTCCCCATAACTAAATTGTAAAAGAGAATAAAATGCAAATCCGTCAACTTTAAATTTACCATTTATAGTTTTAGATATAACGGGGCATAAGCGAAAACTTCTTAATTCTTCCATTCTAACATTTTGTAAAAATAAATTCTTTTTAGATAAGCCAATTTCAATAAGTTCTCGCTGAAATTTTTGAGGTATAATGTCAATTATACTAATATCAAGAAAAGCTAAAAAATTTTTAGTTTCCATTTTCTAGAGTGAATTTTGTTATGTCTGAAAAAGATATTGGCTCATAGTAGTCCAAAAAACCTTTTTTACCATAAGGTGAAAAGGTATTTTTATATCTAATATTAACTGCCCACCTTGTAATGTTTTCAACATTTATTGGCGGATGGTGCCATGTCTGAGGAGAAAAAATAATATAACTCCCAAAATTAATATTTGGAATTAATCCATGTTTTTTCGAAAAAACATCAATTTGTTTAGATTTATAATGTTTGGATGACAAAAATTTTTTAATTTTTTTGACTTTATTTGGCCTAAAAAAATACATACCCATAGTTTTCTTGCAATGTACTAATGGTAACCAAATATTAACTTGATAAATAGACTCTGGCGGAGCATCTATATGAATAACTGCTCTAGAGTCATCATTCGGTCTTTGAATAACTAAATTTATATTTTTTTGAACTGAAATATCAGTTCCAAATAAATTTATTAAATCATCTGACAAAATACTGAATATTAATTTTTGAAATTTATTTGTTTTATTTATTTTCTTTATAACTTCTAGTCTAAATTTATTAAAATCATTAATTTTATCATTTTGATGATGAATGTTTTCGAGTGTTAACTTTTTGCTTCTTATTAAACTTTGTGCAATTTTTGTTAATTCCTTTTTTATCTGATTTAAGTAAAATAATTTATTTTTTTTAATTTTTACTAATTCGAAGCCATCTTTACTTAGAGAAAAAAAAATTTTTTTTTTATTTGTAGGTGAATTCATAATATTTTGTTTTTTTATGAGGTCCAATTACTCTTTCGTAAAAGATTACATAATTAGATATTACTTTGAGAGTGTGTATTAATTTTTTTTTAAATCTAAAAAAATTATAATTTTTTGAGTCAATAATTTGTTGGCCATTTACTTTTCCATTTCTAGAAAAAAAAATAATCTTCATTTTTCCATATATAATTTGATATGATTTATCGGAATTAAAATTAATGTGAGGCTTGTACTCTTTTTTTTTTGATAAACAAATAAGCATCTCTTGAAATCTTTCTTTTTTATTTTTATGTATCAAGATCATTGATTTTTGAAAGCCATTTTTTTTTGAATTTTTAATTAAAAAATTATTTATAGAATTATCGATAAGTATCTTATCAGAAATAGGAGAATATATATTTTTTTTTTTTATCAATTAATTTAAGATTTTTCATATTTGGATTTAAATTTTTTTAACAATTTTTTTTAAACTTAATCCATGTTTATCCAAAAGTGACTCATAACTTCCATAAAAATGGATAAATTCATCTTTTAAAGTAAAACTTTTCAGTTTTTTTTTAATATTGGTTTCAAATGCTATCTCCTTTATTCTTGAAGAAAGTCCTCCATGTGGAACGTGTTCTTCTATTATAATTATTTCTTTGTGTTTTTTTAGTATTTTTATAATTCCTTCTCGATCAATTGGTTTAATTGTATGACATGAAATCAAAGAGACTGTTTTGCCTTTTTTTTTTAAATAAGCCATCAGTTTTGAGGCTAATGATATCGTAATACCATAAGTAATTATGGCAATATCATTTCCTTTAGTGATATATCTTATTTTTCCTATTTGAAATTTATCTATAGCTTTCTTTGTAAATACCGGTTCTCCTTTTTTTCCTAATCTCATATAAACTGGACCTTTGCTTTTTGTTGCACACCATTTAGTGGCTAATCTCATTTCATCTGGGTCGCAGGGCGCCAAAACAGTCATATTTGGAATTGCGCTAGCTATAGCTATGTCTTCCATTGAATGATGGGTTCCGCCAAGAGTAGAATAAATAACACCTGCTCCCATACCTATTATCGTCACTGGTAAATTTTGGTAACAGAGGTCTACTCTTATCATTTCAAAAGGTCTGTATAATGAAAAAGTTGCAATAGTATAACAAAAAGGGCGCATACCTTTTAAAGCCAATCCTGCGGCTATACCTATCATAGCTTGTTCTGCTACCCCACAATTTATAAACCTATTTGGAAATTGTTTTCTAAATTTCAACATGGAACCAGCTGGAGATATATCTGCAACAATAGCGCAAATTTTGTTGTTTTTTTTCCCTTGCTCAAATATCACATCAGCAAATTTATCTCTCATGAATATATTTCCTTTAAATTTTTAACAGCAATTTTGTATTCTTCTGGTGTTGGAGATCTGTAGTGCCAAATTGGTTTATTTTCCATGAAAGAAACTCCTCTGCCTTTGACTGTATTACAAATTAGTAAAAAAGGCTTATTTTTTTTTCTTTTATTAACTTTTTCAATAATTTTTCCTACTGAATGACCATTTGCATTTGTACAATCAAATCCAAAACTTTTTACTTTTTCTAAAATTGGATAAAATTTAGGATGAGTTTCTTTAGTATGTCCAAATGATTGTGAGCCATTATGATCCAAAACACATATTAAATTTTTTAGATTTAAGTTAGCTGCCATCATCATTGTTTCCCATGTAGATCCTTCTTGCAATTCTCCATCACTTATCACTACGTAAATTTTTTTATTAACTTTATTAATAATGTTAGCATGAGCCATCCCAACTGCTAACCCCATTCCATGGCCCAAGGATCCTGTTGAAGCTTCAATTCCTGGATTTCCATAATCTGGATGACACCCTAGGATACCATTTGGTTTACAATAAGTGTCTATTTGTCTTTTACTTAATATTTTTTTTTCTTCTAAAACTACATACTGAGCAATACAACCATGACCTTTTGACATTATAAAAGTATCTCCTTTTTCCATAATATGATTATACAATATGTCTACAATTTCTATGGATGAAAATGCACCAGCCGAGTGCAATGCTGTTACAGTTTGAGAAATATCTAAAATTCTTTTTCTAAATTTTTTACACCTTTTTGCAGAATTAGAAATAATATTTTTCAATTTATTTGATTTCATATGATTGGGAGAATTTTTTTATATTATTTATAATATAATTAATTGAAGTTTTGTTTAAATAATTATGAAGTGGTAAACTTAAACTCTGGTCTTGTATTTTTTTTGCTACTGGACATTTATTTTTATCAAAATTTTGATACATTTTTTGATTAGGTATTATCAATGGATGTTTGACTCTTGTTTCAATATTTTTTGAATTCAAATATCTTATAAGCTTATCTCTATTTTTAACCAGTATTTGATAATCATAACCAGATGAATTTTTTAAATCGTATTCTGAATCAATCACAAAATCTTTTAAACCATTTTGATAAATTTTAATAATTTCTTTTCTTTTCTTCATGTCTTTTTTATAATGTTTTAATTGTTCTAACAATAAAACAGCTTGCAATTCATCAAACTTATAATTCAGTTCATGAAAATCAGAAATTTCCCTATTTTCTTGTTGTAGACCTAAATCTCTAAGTTGAAACAATTTTTTACTCAGATTTTTAGAATTAGTTAAGACTGCTCCACCTTCTCCAAATCCACCAAAAACTTTCATTGGATTAAAACTAAAAGTAGCCAAATCTCCAAAACTTCCAACATTTTTTTTGTTTTTTTTTGCTCCAAATGCTTGGGCCGCATCTTCAATAGAAATTATATTTTTTTTTTTACAAATTTTTAAAATCTCACTAATATTGCTAATTATACCCTTAAAATGGACGATTACTACTGCTTTAGTTTTTTTAGTAATTGCTTTTGAAAAACTTTTTTGGCAAATATTTTGATCAAAGTTTACATCAACAAATATTGGTTTGGCGCCTGTCATAGAAATTGCATGAGCAGTTGCAATCCAGGATATTGAGGGACAAATAACTTCATTGCCTTTTCCAATATTTAAACTTTTTAAAGCTAAATAAATAGCTGTAGTACCAGAACTTACCCCAACACAATATTTTTTTTTACATATCTTAGCGATCTTTTTCTCAAAAATTATTAAATTTTTTCCAGGTAGATATTGTCCAGAATATAAGTACTTTTTAAAATCTTTTAAAAGACTGTTAATATTTTTTTTTTTCTCTCTTTAAAAATCTATATTTAATTACTTTTCTCATAAATTTATTCAAAGTAGATAAATTCGTAATCTCCTTTGTATTTATTCTGCTTATATATCCATTCCCACTCGTCTTTGCTAAAAAAAGCCTGAGCAGTTAATGACCAACATTGAAGATTATAAAGTTCTTTTTCATTTCTATAGCTTTCATTAACTATATAAGAAGATTTACTAATTTTTTGAATTTGATTTATACTTTTAAATAAATCAAAAATCTTTAAATTATGTAGACAATTTATAGATACAGTTAGATCAAAAAAATTTTTTTTATAACCTAAATTATTTTGGGCTTTACTATATCTCAAATATTTTTTTATCTCAGGCTTAGAGTGTCTTATTGCATATCGTGAAATATCAACTCCTCTTACATAAATTTTAGGTAAAATTTTTTTAATTTCATAAAGTAAATATCCTTTGCCAGCTCCTATATCTAATATTTTTGAATTATTATTTAATTTATATTTTTTAATAATCTTTTTAGCTAATGGCATCAATCTACCTGGAATATACTTATATCCTCCATAGCCAAACTTTCTGTCACCATCCCAATAATCAAATCCATATTTCTTTGATCTAATCATGCAATCAATTTTTTTATCATTCATTCTTTCAAAATATAATCTTTTAGTTGATGCATGTAGCTTTCCGAAAAGATTAATTAATTTTGCCATTTTAAAATAATGTTTTTAAATCTTGGATTTGTATAGATTCATTAATAAGCTTAAATTTTTTTAATTTTTTATTATCGAATGCTCTATAACCATTATGAGGCATTGGACCATTTCTTTTAATATATTTTATTTTTATTTTTTTGTTACTTAAATTTACTAAAATTTTTGCAATATCGTGAAATGATATAACTTTTCCACTTACAATATTAAAAATTCCTTTTAGATTTAGTTTAATAATATTAGCAATAATTTTACCCACATCTTCAATATTTACATGATCTCTTCTTTCTTCGCCTTTTCCAAATAAAAATATTTCTTTTTTTAATTTAATTAATTTATTGAACTTATTAGGTCCATAACCTCCATGAGGGTCATTTTTTCCATAAACTAGTGTTGGTCTTAAAATAATAGTTGATCTAGGGAATATTGATTTAAAAATATTTTCTCGAACCAGATGCATCATGCCATGTAATGACAAAGGTTTGGTCTCTGATCTTTCATTAATTTTTTTCTTTGAATCTGAGTAAACTGCATCTGAACTTAAGTAGACTAACCTTTTAATTCTTTTTTTTTTTATTATTTCAATAAAATTGAAACACATATTTAAATTTTCGTGAAACATTATGAAATCTTTTACAGGTGCTTTTGCAGCTGCAAAAAAAATTATGTCATTAGTTTTGATTAAATTTTTAAGTTTTCTAATCATTTTTGGCTTCTCTAAATCAACTCTTTTTCTATCAATCTTTATCAAATTAAAATTTTTTTTATCTAAAAATCTAATTACAGATTTTGCGATAAAGCCATTACTACCAATTATAATAATTCTTTTTTTTTTCATAAATTAACTACTTTTTTTTCCCAAAATAAAAAACTTTGTGTTTTTATATAATTCTTTATTTTTAATAACATCATATGGATCAATAACTATTTTGTTCAAAAGACTTTTACTCAAAATATTTTTTTTTATTTTTTTAAACTCATTCCAGGGTGTCATTATAATAATTATTTTTGAAAATCTCAGAACATCTTTAAGACTTTTTAGTCGCTGAAAATTTTTAAGTTTAAAATTTTTTGCCTCCGGATCATATCCAAAAACTTTATTTTTTTTACATAATTGTTTTATTAACAAAATTGATGATGAGTTTTTTAAAGAGTTGGTGTTTTCTTTATAAGCAAGTCCCAAAACTCCAAAGTTAGTTTTTTTATTTACTATATATTTTTTTTTTAAAATATTTTTAACCCAATTTTTTTTTTTTTTTGAAAATAAATTTATTGATTCAATAAATTTATTATCTATCTTGTATTTTTTATTTAACTCCTCAATAGTTTTAATATCTCTTTCTAAATTACCCCCACTTATACCAAGTGCCGGTTTTACATAGGCATATTTTCCTATCCTCTTATCTAAAATTAAAGCTTTGCTTATATGTTTCCAATTTGCTGAAGTTTTTTCACATAATTCTGTAAATTGATTTGTGGCTGTTATTGTGGAGCACAAAAATATATTAATTGCTTTTTTTGTTAACTCAGCACTTTCATAAGTCATTCTGATTAATGGACAGTTAAATTTTTTAATATAATTTAAATATTCTTTGTTTATTTTGTCAGTTTCGTTTTCAGTGCCGATAATTAATCTTTCAGGATTATTTGCTCTTTGTACTGCTTCTCCAAAAACTAAAGTTTCAACCTGATAATATAAATTATTTTTCTTAAATTTTATTTTTCTTGTAAAACCAAAGTCAACTTGAGATAAAATTACAAATACCGCATTTTTATCTAAATATTTAATACTTTTTTCTACATTCTTTTTAATCTTACTTATATTGCTTTTATTATTATTATCTGTGTCAACGTCTTGTGAAAAAAAAACTATTTTACATTTTTTTAAATCATTAAGATTATTTGTAAAATTTATATTAGATTTTTTTTTTAAAATAGTTTCTTTTAACATTGGTTCTTTGAATTCAATTATGTTTTTTTTCAAATTATCTATTTTTTTTCTATCTTCATCATAAGCTATGACTTTATATTTTTTATTTAGAGATGATGTTAAATAATTAATACCTAAATGAGTAAGTCCAATATAACCAACTAAATTTTGCAATTTTTTATTCACTATCTGTAAAAGTCAAATATTTTATTTATAATTCTATTTAAATTTTTTTTTGTGATACTTGGTCCGCCTGGTAAAAATAATTGTGTTTTTTCTAATTCTTCAGTGTTGGGATATTTTTTTTTAGGTAATTTAAATAACTCTGTCCTATTAAATCCTATAGGACCTAATTTACAATCTATTTTATTTTTATATAAAAATTTTAATAATTGATCTCTTTTTTTTAAAACCAAAAATTCCATATACATAGGTTTCTCTTCTACAAAGTCATTGTGTGCACTTGGTATCATGATTTTTTTTAAAGGACTTAGTTTTTTAACAAAATACTTATAATTATTTAATAATTTCTTTTGGGTTTTTTTTAATTTATTTAATTGAGATATTGCTATTGCTGATTGAAGATCGGTAATTTTAAAATTAAAACCAAATTTATCATATTTAGTAACATTTTTTACACCTGTATAACCGTGCCTTCTCATATTTCTTATCTTGTTAGCTAAAACATTGTTATTGATTGTTAAAAACCCACCTTGTCCAGATGACAAGGGTTTAGTCATTGACATTGAAAATATACCAATATCACCAAAAGTACCCGCAAATTTGTTATTTTTTTTTAATCCAATCAAATGACATGCATCCTCCACTAAAAATAAATTTTTCTTTTTTGCAATTTTAACAATTTTTTTCATATCACTAAAATAACCATTTAATGATATTGTAAAAATCATTTTGGTTTTTTTTGTAATAAATTTTTCAATTTTACTAGCGTCTATAGTCATTCTTCTTTTTTCTACATCAACAAAAACTGGTTTAGCGCCTATAATTTTACATGCATTTGTTGCATTTACCCAACCAAGATTTGGCATTATAATCTCATCACCAGGCCCAATTTCAAGTGCCATAAATGCTAGTAGTGTTGCTACGCTTCCACTACTCACTGCAACTACATTTTTTGCATCCAAATATTTTTTTAACTTATTTTCTAAATCATAAGTAAATTGTCCTAAATCTATTCGCTTTTGAGAAAATGCTTTTAAAACATTATTTTTTTCTTCTTTCCCAAAATTCGATTGCCAAACCCAGTAGTCTATCTGTTTTCGTTTCATTAGATTTAATTAATTTTTAATTTTTTTAAATTTAAATTAATAATTTTTTCTTTCATAAAGTTATTATTATTTTTAGTAAAACTTAGCTTTTCAAAATATTCAATTTCTCTTTTCCAAGTCTTATCACCTTTTGAATAAGTAATTTTTTTTTTATTTGGTACTCCAGATGGAAATTTTCTTTTTCTTGTTAAAAGTATACTTTTAGACCATTTACATAAAGATTTGAGATGAATTGAACCTAATGAACCATATAAATCAAAATTGAATGTATTTTTCCAACTACATAAAGATATCTCTAAATAAATAGCAAAATTTTTGTACTTAAGTTCAATTGTTGCATGATCTGGAGATTTATTTTCAAAATTGTTTGAATTTAAAAGTTTTATTGATTTAATTTTATTTCCAAAAAAAAATATACAAAGATCAATTAAATGAGAGCCTAAGTCTGGAATCACACCTTTTCCTTTATCTCTCCATTTGCTTTTTTTAACTAGCAAAGATGTTCCATTTCCATAAAAAATCTTACAATAATATATTTTTCCAATTTTTTTTTTATTTAAAAATTTTTTAATATCAACTAAACCGGGTTCGAATCTATGATTATATGCTGTGTATAATACCACTTTATTTTTTATTGCTATTTTGTAAAGTTTATAGAGTTCGCTTCTTTTTAACAACAATGGCTTTTCAACTAATACATTTTTTTTATTTTTTAAACATTCAAATATCAATTTTTTCTTTTTATTATCTGGTACACAAATAAAGACATTCTTGTATGATTTTTTATCAATTTCAGATAAAAATTTATAATTACTATTAGTTTTTTTTTTATCAATATCTACAGATGCTAAAAAATTTTTACCTAAAACTTTTTTTCTTTTTTGGCCTTGTACACCCATGCCAACAATAACGGTCCTCTTATTTTTGGAATTTATACTTAGTTTCATTTTTAATAAATTCTATTTTTTCAACAATGTTTTTAGAACTAATGGGTATATTGCCTTCTAATTCACATTCGCTAGATGCTGCAATTGATCCTATTATAGACGCCATAACAATTGAACCTGATACTTTAAGAGCTAGAGTTGAGTAAGCTAATAAAGCATCACCTGAGCCATTATTATCCACAATTTGATTAGTAAATGAAGGTAATGCAAAATAAATAGATGAATTTTTTTCAATACCGTCTACAAAAATTCCTCTTTCGCCTAATTTTAAAATCAAATTTTTGTATGAACTATTTTTTTTTAGACCTCTAGATAAATCACCTATTCCAGAATCTTGATCTGCTAATGAAAATCTTGCTTCACGTTCATTGGGAGTAATTAAATTAAAGTTTTTATAATCTAAAATATTGCCCCATCTTGTAGCAACTTGACTATCGGCTGCTTTAAAAACTTCTTTTTTTATAGATGAACAAAATCTAGGTATACTTACTTTGTTGAAAAAACCATGTCTAAAGTCGCTAAAAATAACCGCATTTGATTTATCACTTTTAATAATTCTCTCTATTTTTTCTACTATTTTTTCTCGCAAAGGCTGATTATCCAAAGTATCAATTTTTAGCATTTTATAATTGTTTGCTATAATTGTATTTTTATTAGTTGTTGGCCTAGTTAGATCCTCAATTATATTGAATTTTATCTTATTTTTTTTTAAATCGTCTCTTACAAATTTATTAAATTTATCCTTACCTAAAACAGTCGTGAATGTAACTTTAGCACCAGCTCTGCTAAGATGTTTTGCAACAATACCTGCTCCACCCAAATAATCTTTTTTACTGTGAAATAAGACACTTGGAGTGGGTGTTTTTGTATTGCCTCCAATTAAATTAGTTGAAGTATACGTGTCAATTATAGTATCTCCAAAAACATGTACTTTTACTTGATTAAACTTTTTAATAACATTTTTAAGTTGCTCAAAAGAAATATTATTATTTTTCATTAGTTCAATAATTTTTAAAGTATTAATTTTTGGTTCTGAAAGCTTTATTAATTTGCTTGAAGAATAAACTATATCACCTGGAGTAAATATCATGTTTCCACCAAATTTTTTTATCTCATCCATCTCTTCTTTCGTTGCTTTGGGTAAACTTCCTGAAGAATATTCAAAGCCTTTAGCAAAAAAATCTGGTTTGATTAAAGAAATATTCTTTAAGGGTTTAAAATTATTATCTATTATTACATAATCAACCATTTCTAATGCTGCTAAATTTGTTGCTCTTAAACTTTGGGGAACAAAAGGTTTATAATTTCCTTTAGTTATATATTTGTCTGCAGTCAAACTAACTACTAAAATATCTGCTTTTGATTTGGCATATGTCAAATGTCTAATATGTCCCGGATGCACAACATCAAAATTTCCATGACATAGAACAACCTTTCTTCTACGTGGAAATTTTTTAATTTTTCCAATTAGATTAGTTATTGAAACAATTTTTTTTTTATAACTATCTTTCATTTTTAATTCATATACTTAAACCACAGTTTTGTGGCTTTTTTTATTTTTTTTGGAGTCCATAAAGGTGCATCTTTCCAATTGTTAATTTCATCAATCATAATACTTACACCATCTTTAAAGCTAATTTTTGGTTTCCATTTAAGTATTTTTTTAATTTTTTTTGTGTTAGCCCATGTTATTTTTGGTTCGCCTGGTCTATCTGGAATTTTTATAGTTTTATTGCTCAACAAGCTCACTAAATATTTTATAGTTTGAGGTTTTCCAGCTCCTAAATTAAAAATTTCATTATTTTTTTTAGTCTTTGCGGCAGCAAAAAAAGCTTCTGCAACATCTGTTACGTAAATAAAATCTCTTTTTTGCTTTCCATTTCCAACTATTGTTAGTGGTTTATTTTTAAGTTTTTGTTTGAAAAAAACTCCAAAAACTGCTCCGTAAGCACCTGTAGTTCTTACCCTGGTTCCATAAGCATTGAATATTCTAATTATATTACATTTTAATCCATAAACCTTGCTCCAGTGCAAAACAGTTTGTTCTCCTAAATATTTACTAAAAGCATAAGGGTATAAGGGATCAATTCTATGATTCTCAGATGTAATTGATTTTGTTATTCCATAGCAAGAAGAGGAAGCGGCATAAACAAATTTTTTTACTTTGGAATACCTCGATGCCTCCAATACCCTTGCGGTTCCTTGGATATTTGTATCCATATAATTTAATGGATTTTGAATTGATGGTACAATGTCTCCAATACCTGCAAAATGAAAAACAAATTCAGCTTTTTTAAAAAACTTATTATTTTTTTTTATTTTACATATATCTTGATCTATTATCTTTAAATTTACATTTTTTTTATGGTGACTCAAATTCCTTTTATGACCACCAGAAAAGTTATCTATTACATTCACTTTAAAATCTTTTTTGATTAATAGATCAACCATGTGGCTACCAATAAAACCTGCACCTCCAGTAACAACTGCAATTTTTCTTTTTTTTTTCATTTTGCTTGAATATTTTTCATTCTATTTATATTAAAATAAATATCTTTACTGAATGAATCGGGCAAAAGTCCCTTTTGAAAAGCATCACACAAATCTTCAATTGCATTCTCAATTGTTCTTTTTGGTGAATAGCCTATCAAGTTTTTTATTTTGTCAGAATTAATATGGTAAGATCTATTATCATCAGATTTTTCTTTAATAATCTCAATATTTCCTTTTTCAGGAAATTTTTTTTCAACAACCTTTTTGACCAAACTGGCAATTTCTATAATTGATAAATTTTGATAACCAATATTAAATATTTGATTACAAACTTTATTTGATTCACATAAAATCAACCTTTCTACTGCATCACAATAATCTTTAATATGTAAGTTTGGTCTTAATTGATTGCCACCAAAGACTTTTATAAATCCTTTATTGATTGCGAAATTTGTTAAAATATTTACTGATAAATCTAATCTTTGTCTTGGTGCGTAGCCACAAACTGTTGCTGGCCTAAATATAACACCTTCAAAATCCTTATCTGTATGTTTTAATAACATGGGTTCACACATTCCTTTATATTTATTATAAAGTGTTAAAGGAACCAGTGGATGATCTTCTGTTACATTTTTTTCTTCTGAAATTCCATAAACAGAACTTGATGATGCATAAATAAATCTTTTAACTCCTGAATTTTTTGCTGCTAGCACTATAGGTTCAAATGCTTCTAAATTTATACTTGTAGATAATTTTTCATCTAAAGCAAAACTTGTATCATTTGATATGCACGCTAAATGAATAAAAACATCATGATTTTTACATGATTCAGAAACATTTTTAGAGTTTCTAATATCCCCTTTTATTATTGATAAATTGGGGTTATTTTTGGGAAGAAAGTTGTCAGTGTAATACATTATATCAAACACTGTAACTTTAAAACCTTTTTCTAATAACCTTGGAACTAAACAGCTGCCCGCATATCCTGCACCACCAGTTAAAAAGATAGATTTAAATTCCATACTTAAATTTTAGCCAACGCTCCGCACTTTGCAATATTTAAAAAATAATTGCAAATATATATATATTTATTGCTTCTTTTTTCAAGTTGGTCGATATAAACAATTCGATTTTTTATTTATTACCACACTTAAATTTCCAACAGAAACCTTTAGATTATTTTTTTGTTTTTCAACTAAATCAAAAAATAAATTAGCTAATGGACCTGTTAAAAAAATTCCTTTTTTAAAATCAAAATAACTAAAAAATTCTTGCTTTAGACATCCATCGTTATCTTGATACTTTTTACAAATATTTACAAAGTTTAAAACATCTTTATGATCACTATTATTTTTACTTAGGCAGTATTTCAAACCTTTTATGAAACCAAATATAGAAAAATTTAACTTTAAAAATTTTTCGTGGTAACAAAACAAATAATCATTTAATAATTCTTTTTTTGTTATTTGAGATTTATTTTTTTTAATCTTTTGAAATTTTATTTTAGGTATAAAAAATTTTGGACTTTCTCCTAAAATATTTTTTAACTCTTGCTTAAGTGTATGCAGCTCATTTTTTTTATATTTTAATACAATCCACATAACTATTTTTTTTCTATTTCAGACTTTAATTCATCATATTCAATCATTTTTTTTTTCATAAAATTTATGGTTAACTTTGTTTTTTTTGCTATTCCCTTTGGTGTTAGTGCATAAAAATAATTTATTTTATTTGGATTCTTTTTAAAATTTTCTATTTTAATTAAACCTTTTTGTTGCAAGGCTTTAAGACAATAATTAAGTTTTCCAAGACTAAAGCCTAGTTCTTTGGCTAATTTTCTTTGAGAAGAATTAGGGTAGTTTTGTATTTTTCTTAATACATTAAAATGATCTTGATTATCTTCCATAATGTTCAATAATTGAACATTATTGTTCAATTATTGAACTGTCAAATATTAAGAGCAAACAATTCCACTAAATACAACATATAGTTGTTAAATAACTTTGAATACCCAAATATAGAATTTAAATTTTTTATATTTATTTTTTATTATTAGATTAGATTAAATTAAACTAATTTAAACATATTTTTTATTTCCAAAAGCTCCCGCAGATTTCATTGATGCCAAATGTGCTTCTAAAGCTTCAATGCTAAAATCTTCTTTTGGTCTTGCTTCTTCACTAAAATATAAATTTTTTTTCCCACAAACATGTATTGCGCTGTCACCTTCTTTTTCAATTAAGTGTTTTGTATCGGAAGATATATATCGTACCGCAAATCCAATCCTATGATTTTTTGAATTATTAACTCCGCTACCATGTACTGTATTAACGTGATGTATAGAAAATTCTCCTTGGTTTAGTTCTATAGCAACAGGAGGGTTTTCTTTAACAAAATCATCTAAATTTTGATTATAAGATAACAAATCTTTTTCATTTGTTGTTTTTAATCCTTTTAAATAAGATTCTCTGGCGTTTATAACATCTAAATCATTTATTAATCCTAGTTTATGAGATCCTGGAACAATCTCTAAAGCTCCAGAGTTGCTATTACTTTCGGTTAGTGCAATCCATGCAGATACCACTTTGCTTGTTGAAAGTTGCCAGTATGGCTTATCTTGATGATAACTTACAATTTTTCCTTCACCAGGAGATTTAGCAAAAAATGCCGATGACCAAATGTAAATATCATCCCCAATTAATTCTCTTACTTTTGATAAAATATTTTCATCAAAGCAAAGTTTGTCGAAAAAGGTTGATAATAAATTTGGTTTTAAACTTATAGGGTTTCCAAGTTTTGAAACTGCTAAATTTTGAAATTTAAAGTATTCTTCTTCTAAATTGTTCAAACTTTGACTTATCTTAAAAGGCCAGCAAACACCATTTTTTTCAAAATCATTTATTTTAAATTCTAAACTTTTTCTCATAGTGTAATTTTACTAATATGCTTCTCAAATTCAACTTTAATTTTGTTTAATATAATATTTTTAGTATCAAATTTTACTTTATCAATTTGTCTCACAGGAGTAACTTCAGCGGCTGTACCTGTTACAAAACATGAGGCAGCTTTTTTACAGTCTTTTAGCTTAATTTTTTTTTCTATCACTTTAATTTTATTTTTTTTGCATAAATTAATTATTTCTTGTCTTGTTATTCCATTTAAAAATTTATCTGGTATTGGTGTAACTACACTATTATTAATTATAAAAAAAATGTTTGAACTAGTCGTTTCACAAACATTATTATTTAAATCCAAAAACAAAGCATCATCAAAATTTTTTTTTTCAGCATAATGCTTTGCTAAAGTACATATCATATATAAGCCAGAGCATTTACTTTGTGTTGGCGCACAATTTGCCGGCGGTCTTCTCCAATTTGATAAAGTTAATGATATTCCTTTCTCTTTTGCAATCTTTGAGTAATAGACTGGCCACTTCCATGCTGCTACAGCTACATTTATTTTAGCATTTGATATACCTGGAGCCATTGATTGACCACCTCTCCATACAAAAGGTCTAATATATCCTTCTATAATTTTTTGTTTAGTGATGATTTTCTTGCATGCTTTAATCAATGTTATTTGATCATATGGTAATTTTATATCCAGTATTTTTGAAGATTTAAATAATCTTTTGATATGTTTTTTTAATTTAAAAGGTTTGTTATTGTAAACTCTTACACCTTCAAAAGCCACAGATGCAAAATGAAGGCCATGACTTAAAACATGCAGTTTTGCATTTTTAGATTTTACAAACTTTCCATTTAACCAAATATATCCCTTTAAATTTTCATAGTTTTGCTGCATTACTTTTTTAACCTTTTATTAGCTTTAAAATTTTTACTTAAGAAAAAAACAAATGAAATTCTTTTACCAGATTTTACTTTAAAAACTTCATGAGGAATCTTACAATCACTTATTATTAGCGACTTATATTTGGGAGTAAATTTTTTTGGTTTTTTTCCTTTTTTATAAACTACGTATTGACCTCCAGAAAAATTACTTCCTAACTGAAAAATAACTGCATAAAGATAATCTGGATTACTATCAACGTCTAAATGATAACCCACAAATGAGTTTTTAATCATTACATTAACCTGAGCTCTTCTTATAAATAATTTTTTATAATTTGTTATATATTCAAAATATTTTTTGTAATTTTTATTTAAAATATCTAGTACTTTTTTTGAATATTTCTTATTTACAATAATTGGTTTTTTAACATCTGTCATCAATCTACTTACATGTACATAATTTTTTTCTCCCGCATCCCCTATGGTTACAAACTCTTTTGGTATTTTTTTTAGACATTTTTCAATCTTTGAAAAATCTTTATTTTGCACGAAAGAAGAATTAGGTTTTATCATTATAGTACCAAATTCTCTTAGCTTTTTTCTTTCTAATAATAAATTTTTCATCATCATGTGTAATAATTCTTTCTTAAATAAAATACTGGAAGATTATTTTCTTTTTTAAAATTTTTACTTATATTATAAAAAGGTGCCATTTTGAAATGATCTGCACCAAGAACAATGGAACAATTAAAATTTTTTTTAATTAAATAGCCCATTGTTGCATACTCGGCAGCCTGATCAATTAAAATTTTTTTATATCTATCCATATCTAAATTTCCATACCATTTTTCATAAAGAGCTAACCTGGAGTCTAATATTTCGCTAAATTTTTTATCATTAAGAATGCTATTATCATAGTCGCCTTTTAATAAAATTTTTTTATAATAACTAACTAATTTTAACCATTCTTTTTTTCCATTAAAATAGTCTGTAAAAATTTTAGAAACTAGAAAATCTTTACCAGCAAATATTTGTCTAATCATTTTTTGATTTTGTTTAACTCTATCTAAAAAATTCTTTTCAGATAAACTTAATCTCTTTTGATTGTTTAAGCTAAATGCTTCAAAATCTCCTACTGCAATAACATGTTTAAATTTAATTTTGTTATTAACAAAAAAAGAGTGAATTCTATTAATTTCTTGATTTAACCTTTCCGCAACTAATCCTATGCCTGTTCCAATAGATTTAAATGTGTACCTATACATATTTCCATCTTTTAATGTCGAATAATCAGGGCATGCAGGCGTTACTATGTACAATGTCTTATTTTTGTTTTTAATAAGAACCAAAAGATTTATTAAATTATCTATATCATCAGGATCGGGTGTCTTGAAGTTACACTTGGATAGAAGATTTTTAAAATCAAGTAAAAGTTTTATTTTGTCATTTAGAAATTCTTTTTTTTTATCCTCAGAATTTAATAATAAAGTAGATAATGACAATCTTACCCCATTGATTTCGGGTATAACAATTTTTGATTTTTTATCATTGTAATTAAAATCAATTTTAGGATTATTTAGTTTTATATACTTATATAAAAGAGAGTTTCTTGGACTTTGAACTTTTTCTATTTTATTAAATTTTTTAAATTTTTGAAATTTTTTCCTTATTTCATTTAATTTATCAAGAGTAATATATTTGCTCATCTCTATTTTCTTATGATTATGATAGTTATTTTCTAGATTAATAAAATTAATAATTTTTTTACTCACTTTTCGTGGAACAAAATTATTTTTTTTTATTATATTTTGTGAATCTTTTACATCCATTATTTTAAAAATTTTTGAATATAGGGCATTACTTGAGTTCCCATAAGTTCTAATGATTTTGTTGCTAATTTTTTACTTTTCCAATCAATACCAACATAAGTTAAGGTATCAAAGTTACCTATTGAATTTCTAAATTCTAAAACCTTTTCTCCAACTTCTTTTACATCTCCACAAATTACCAAATCCTTCAAAAGATTTTCGATTTTAATTTTTTCTTTTTTATCATCTGGATTTTTTTTAAGAATTTCAAGTTTCTTATATTTTTCTAATTTCTTTATAATCTGCAAAATTGTTTTATAATAAGGACCTTTTGATGAATAAACATAATCATTAACTATTTTTTTATTTTCATTTACAAATATTTTTCTAGCGACTCTCCAGTTTTTCTTAAAACTTTTTTTGCTTTTAAATGAGTTAATTCCTTCATGATGAAATCTTAAACTTTCATCCTGTAAAAAATTAGAACTAATTAAATTCCATCCTCTTTTTGTTAATGACTTTATAGAAAAAAGATTTCTACTTAAAGATGTACAAACTATTTCAGGATATGGTTGCTGTAGAGGCCTGTTAAATGTGCCTATAGAGATTTTTTTATCATAAGTTTTTTTTGTCGTAATATTCCAATATTTTCCTTTAATATTATATGGAGGTTTTTTTTTCCAAATTTCTAGTATTTGATTTATACATTCTAAAAACATCTCATTTCTATTTTTATCAAGAGTACCATATGCTTCCATGTCTGAAACTAAGCTTCCTGGACCAATTCCCATTATTAATCTTCCATTTGAAAGATGATCTAGCATTGAAATACTTGAGGCTAATGTTAGAGGATTTGAATTAGGCAAATTCAAGGTTCCTGTACCAAGTTTAATTTTTTTTGTTTGATTGAATAGCGTTGCTATAAAAATCATACATGAAGTAATCCTTTCATATTCGTCAGTAATATGTTCTCCAACAAAAGCATCGTAAAAACCAAATTTATCAGCCAATATTATAGAAAGCTGATCCTCCTTAAGACATAGCCTGTAGTTCTTATTTTTTGGATGGACTGGAAAAGTAAAATAACCTAGTTTCATGCGATTTTAATAACTTATTACAAATTAAAATCAAGTTGCGAATTATTATCAATTGAATATAAGATGAATATGGTTAAAGTCTTTTACAAAAAACTCCATAAAAATCTTAATAAAAATAATATTTTTTACAAACATTATGATGAATCTTTTTCTTATAAAGATTTAAGAAATTTTTATTTAAGATTTTTAAATGTAATAAGCTACTTGCCAAATAAAAGAAGTAAAATATTTATTTTATCAGAAAAGTCATTTAGTTTATATGCGGCTTCAATAAGTACAGTAATTTCAGATAATATTTGGATACCAGTGTCTCAAACTTTACCTAAAGATAGAATTTTTAGCATGATTGAACTAATTAAACCAGATTTATTTATAATAGATAATTTTCACACTTTAGAAAAAATTAAAATTAAAAATTTTTTAAAAAAAAAAAAGATTAATCTTATTACCTTAGAAGAAATAAGAGAAAGCATACCTGTTAAAAAATATAAGTTTCCAGAATATAAAAAAGAAAATATTTCAATGATATTTTTTACATCTGGATCTTCGGGTATACCAAAAGGAGTGGAGTTAACTCATGCTTCATATATATTTAGCTTAATGAAACAAATAAAAGAAATATACGGTAAGAATAAACAATTAGTATTTGGTGATTATCATGATATTTCATTTGTAATATCACTAAATATTTTATTTCCTTGTTTTTATTTGGGAGCACAAATTTCACCTGGAATAAATACTAGAGATATTCTATTTCCATTAGAGCACGTAAAAAAAAATAAGGTAAACACTATAATAACTGTTCCAACTACTATTAGCAGAATAAGATACTACTACAAAAAAATTGATGAAAAGATCAATCTAAAATTTTTGGTATTGTGTGGTGAACCATTTTATTTTGATTTATTAAAATATATTTTTCAAAAAAAATTTTCTAAAAATGTATTTAATGCTTATGGAAGCACAGAGTTATCTCCTTGGGGATTTAGTTATCAATGCAAACTCGATGATACGATAAAATTTTCTAAAGAAACTGTGGTTCCTATTGGCAGACCATTTAAAAATGTTAAAGTAAAAATTATTGATAGAGAAATTTTCATTGGTGGCCCGCTTTTAAGCAACGGTTATATAAATAAAAAAGATAATAAAAAATCATTTCAAACAATTGATGGAAAAAAATTTTATAAAACAAATGATATTGCTATCAAAAAAGGAGATATATATTTTATAAAAGGTAGAAAAGATAGTGTTGTAAAACTTTTTGGATACAGAGTTGATTTATTTGATATTGATAGTATTTTAAGAAAATATGATAGAGTGAGTAATTGCTTTATTTTTTTAAAAGATATTTCAGAAAATGAAAAAATAATTTATGCAGCAGTAGAGGGCAGAAAACTTAATAAAAATAAAATAATAAATAAATTAAGAACAAAATTACCAAATTATATGATACCTAAAGAAGTTAGAATTTTTAACAAATTTCCAGTTAATAAAAATAACAAACTTGATAGAGTGACAATTAAAAAAATGTTTGATTAAATAAATTAATTGAAAAAGTTCTTTTTCATTTAATGTTATTCAACTATAAAACCATTAATTATAAGTTTTTGCTTTTTCTCAGTTAGAAAGTAAGTGCATTTAAGTCTTTGAATAATCTTATTTTTGTTATTAATTCTTAATAAATTTAAAGAAATTATAGAATTTTTTTTAATTAATTTTATTTTTTTAATTTTAGTTTTTTGATATCCATATAATAATAAAAGTGCCTTAAATAAATTATCAAAATAATTTTTAAAATCTTTTTTAGTTTTAATAATTAAAACATTTTTTTTATTATCCCTCTTATCAAATATCACAAGTGGTAAATCATAATATTTCGATATATTGCCACTTTTCTTTGAAGAAAATGATATAATATATTTCTTAATAAATTCTATTTCTTTCATTTAAATTTTTTTTTTAATATTTTTGATAAAAAGTTAATTGAAAATATAAAGTTTTTAGTCCTTACAGGATCTATCTTAATTGAAAATTTTTTCTCAAATTCTGTTATCAGTGAGATTATATCAAAAGAGTCTACAATTCTTTTTTTGTATAAATCAATCGAATAATCTTTTTCTTTAATTTTTTTTTTTGTTCTAATCTCAATTATTTTTTTTATTTCTAAATTTATATCTTCTACTTTTTTCATTTAAGATTTTGCTATTACTCTTGCCGGATTTCCAATTAATACAGCTCTATTTATATTTATACTTTTATTCGCATATGAATTTTCACACAACATTATTCCTGAAGAAAGTTTGATATTTTCAGAGATAATTGAACCAGTTCCTATAAAACATTCATCTTTAATAATTGAATTTACTCCAATTTTAACACCGTGAGATATTGTGCAATTACTACCAATAACACAACCAGGTGTTATTGATGTAAATGGATTTACTCTGGTATTATCTTTTATAACTACATTTGCCACAATATTCACAAATTGAAAAATTACTGATCCATTGCCTATTTTTGTATTACTTCCAATATGACTTTTGGGATGTATTAAAGTAAGAAAACGAGATGGTTTAAGAGAATATTTTTTTATAATCTTTTTTTGTACAAATCTATTTCTAAAGTTGTTGATAGATATATTTATACTTTCTGTTTTAAATTTCTTAATATCTTTAATTTCACCTATGACAGGTACATTGCGTATCTTCTTTTTTCTATAACTTTTGTTATCATCCAATATTCCAACAATTTTAATATTTTGAATTTTTTTTTTGTTAATTTCATTTACTAAATCTATAACTTCAAATGCAAAACTTGCTCCAATTATGATTAATCGTGTTTCTTTCATAAATTGCTATAAAATTTGAATTATCATAGTTTTAATCACTTCTAATAAATATCTATTTATAATATTTCAAATAAATATTTATCAAAAATTATTAACTTACTAAATCTTCTTTACCAAAGATTTCATTAGCATCAGCCGGTTTAAATATTGTTTGACCCTGCTTTGTCATAAATTTCCTAATAAAACTTTTATCTTCTCCAGCTAAACATAAATCGCTATGATTTCTAAAATGCTTAATACTAAAACCAAAATCAACTATTTCTTTTAAAGATTGTTTAAAAATATTTCCTATTTTTATGTGAACATAAGGGCAAACTAAAACATCTCCTATTGGGGTGATATATAATCTATTAACTGTAGTACAGCCTAAAATACCTTCAAAACTTTTATCAAATGGATTCCATATATTTCTAACTAAATTTTTATATTCTTTCCTTATCTTCCTT
>MDSW01180624.1_pt1 | contig 35419 bp, 34 predicted proteins | sample 811171 | NCBI WGS metagenome assembly MDSW01 (sample SAMN05326641, study PRJNA326480) | marine metagenome | isolation source: seawater | place: Atlantic Ocean: North West | collected 2012 | reverse complement strand
CTTGATCATCGACTTCGTCTCTAGCAGCTATTGATACCATAGGCCCAACGTCAACATCATCTAGAGGATCTCCCATTATCTTTAGTGATAACTTATTTATAAGTTTTTCAGTGAATTCTTGTGCATTGGTTTTTGTTACAATCAACCGCTTAGCGGCAATACAACTTTGTCCTGTATTTAAAATTCTACCAGCTATGCATGCATCTGCTGCATTGTCGATATCAGCATCATCAAAAATTACGTATGGATCACTTCCACCAAGCTCTAAAACCGTCTTTTTTAAACATTCACCCGCTTTTTTAGCTACAGCTTTTCCAGCAGGAGTGCTCCCTGTTATAGTTACAGCGGCAATATTATCATTTTCAATCACAGAAGCTACCTGATTGCCAGGTATGCGCAGATTGCAAAATATATTTTCATAATAGCCTGCGTCTATAAAACATTTCTCTATTGCACTTGCGCATCCTTGAACGTTTGAGGCGTGTTTTAAAACTGCTCCATTACCTACTGTTAATGATGGAATTGCAAACCTAAATACTTGCCAAAAAGGAAAATTCCATGGCATTACACCAAGTACTAAACCTATAGGCTGGAATGTAACTAAGCTTTTATAATTTTCTGTATCAATGCTTTTAGGACGAAGAAAGCTTTCGGCATTTTCTTTATAATATTCGCATAGCCAAGCACATTTTTCAATTTCTGCTAATCCTTGCGCCAATGGTTTTCCCATTTCATCAGCCATTATCGTACCATACTCTTTTGAATTCTCTCTTAATATATTTGCTATATCATCCAAGCAATTTAATCTAAACGAGAGATTAGTATTTTTCCAATCTAAATATGCTTTGTTTGCCTTATATAATTTATTTTCTACTCCATCCATACTATCAACAGACCAAGAGCGAATTAATTTATTATTTTTTGGATTTATCGAAGTTAATTGCATGCTAATCATTCATAGCTTTAGATATCAAATCAAAACCAGCGTATAGTGCAATGATTGACAAAACCCATATATGATTATATTGTTGACCAATACTTTTTAAATCATAACCAATTAATCCACCAAATAATGAGCCCATAATAAATATAATTCCGGTTGCATACCGAAATTTTTTATCAATTTTATTTAACATATAATTGAAAAACCATTAATACTAAATTTACTCATGATAAAATAAAATATTTTCAATAAGTTTCACGCCGCTTTAATATTATTTTTTAATAACAGAATTGAAGATCAAAATTTTAACAAGTAATTCATAACGTAAATTAAATGATTAAAAAATATGGATATAATAAAAAAAATAGATAATCGAACCGCTAATATTGGTGTGGTTGGACTGGGTTACGTAGGCTTACCATTAGCAATGGAATTTGCCAAAGCAGGATTTAATGTAATGGGGATTGATATCGACGAAAAAAAGGTAGAATCCATAAATAATGGAAAAAACTATATTAGTGATATCGAAGATGATATGTTGAGATCTGCTGTCCAAAATAAAAAATTAGAAGCAACAACTGATTTCTCATTTGTTAACAATTTAGATTCCGTATCTATCTGTGTTCCTACTCCATTAAACAAACAAAAAGACCCAGATGTCTCTTATATTGTTTCTGTTATGGAAAAGATTAATAATTACATTCATAAGAATATGATAATCATATTAGAGAGTACCACCTATCCAGGTAGCACTAGAGAATTGATATTACCATACCTAGAAGACCAGGGATTTGTAGTGGGAAGTGATTTTTTCTTATGTTTTAGTCCAGAAAGAGTCGATCCTGGAAATAAGCATTATAATACTAGTAATACACCAAAGGTAATAGGGGGTATAACAAAAAATTGTACAATAATGGGTGAAAAAATATATGAAACAATAATTAAGGATGTTGTAACTGTGGAATCAACAGAAACTGCTGAGATGACGAAGTTATTGGAAAATACATTTAGAGCTATAAACATTGGACTAGCTAATGAAATGGCAATTATGTGCGAAAAATTAGGAATAAACGTTTGGGAAGTAATCGATGCTGCTGGGACAAAGCCTTTTGGATATATGAAATTTACTCCTGGACCTGGACTAGGGGGTCATTGTATTCCTATTGACCCACATTATTTGTCTTGGAAATTAAAAACATTGGATTACGAAGCAAGGTTCATTCAGCTTGCTGGTGAAATCAACACAGGCATGCCAAACCATATCGTTAAACTAATATCAGAAAATTTGAATTCACATAAAAAATCGTTAAATGGGAGTAAATTACTAATTATCGGAGTAACTTATAAAAAAGATATCGATGATACCCGTGAATCACCAGCTATTGATATCATTCAATTATTATTGGAATCAGGCGTATGGGTTGACTATTTTGATCCATATGTACCAAAAATGAATTTTAATAATATTAAAATTGAAAGTATTAAAAGTCTTGAAAATTTAAAGCCAAATGATTATGATGCATCCGTAATTGTAACAGATCATACAAATATCGATTATGAGATTATAAGAAAAAATAGTCAATTAATTATTGATACAAGAAACATATATAACGGTTCTAATTATGATAATATAAAAAAACTTGGTGAGGGCTAAACTCAAAATTAAGATTTCATTTATAGGTAAAATTAGTATAAGCAATTATGAATTAGTTTAAAATGTCTTATTCACTTTTAATCCCTGTTTACAATGAAAAGAAATCTTTACCAGAATTATTAGATAAACTTGGTTCATTAAATGAAAAAATTGAAATTATCATTATTAATGATGGCAGTGATGATGGTACTGAGCATATTCTTAATAAGCAAAAAAAATTCAAGGTCATAAATAATCAAAAAAACCTCGGCAAGGGTGCGTCGATAAGAAATGGATTATATCAAGCAAATAAAGAAAATATTATAATTATTGATGGGGATTTAGAAATCAGTATTTATGAAATCCCTAAAATCATAAAAATATTTGAAAATATAAATGAAATAAAAAAAACAGTGGTTGGAATAAGATGGAAAAATGAAAGCCAAAATTATTTCAACATAATGAGATTAGCCAACTTTCTCATAAATAATTTATTTAACCTCTTATACCATTCATCAATGAATGATATTCTATGTTGTTTAAAAGTAATAAATAAAGAATATCTAAAATCATTTGACTTAAAAAGTAATGGTTTTAGTATTGAAACAGAAATAATGATTAAGGTTGTAAAAAATAATTTTTCAATCAAGGAAGTTTTAATTAGCTATAAAGCTAGGTCATTTCGTGATGGAAAAAAAATTAAAATAAGAGATGCCGTAGGAATAATATCAACAATGCTACAAAATAAGTATAAACTAAAATGAGATTATTGGAGATGGTGTTTCATCTTAAATTGATAGATGAAATCGATATAAATATTCTTTATATTTTTTCCAATCTTACCTGATATACTTTGATTCGTTATTGGATCTGAAGATATACCTGCATTAATTAATAAATTGTTATTCAAATAATGTAAAATTGAAAAATCATAGAATTTTAGGTTTTCAAATTTATTCCCATTTTCTTTTATACCTATCTCATCCCATGCCGAAATGGTTGAGTATTTTCCTTTTATTAATTCCATAAACTTAAAATTAAACTTAATTACATCTGATAACTCATATCTAAGCTCTATACTATTTGTATTACAATTCTGTCCATATTGAAACCCTATAGGCCTATCATTATATAAAAAGTATGAATAATTTCCATGATGAGAGTAAGTATCTTGATCAATTTTATTTTTTTCTATCCTTAGAAAAATGTTTTTATTAATTAAGGTACTTTTTATATCTATGCCCATCTTTATTCCCAATGCATTATTTACATTAGTATCGTCAATTTGAAAATCATCAATGATAAGCTCACTATAAATTGAATATTTAGTATTGTATTTATATCTAAAATCAAAAAAGAGAATTGCATTTGTATTATCAGCTTGCAAATCATCATTGTTATTCAAATCTACTATTGTATACGGTATAACTGGATTTATAAACCTTAGATCTAAGCCTTTATTTATTCCAGAATAAATAAATAATTCACCAACATTTATGATAAAATTCTTTTTAGGTGCAATATACGATATTCTATGCCCAGCTAAATATCTATTAAAAATAGAATCATAATCAGATTTTGAATTTAAACGAGCAGTAAATGACTCAAGCTTATAATTTTTATGCATAAGTTTAAAATAAATCTGATCAAAAGGTCCACAATTTGGATTTATTATTAATGAAGACATTAAACTCTGTCCCCACCAAATGTGAGATCTACCGACTGCAATCAGTGCATTATTACTGCTATTATGATATTCAATTACAGCTGTGTTAAAACTTCCACTAACGCCGTTACGCGAAAATTTTGTTTGCAAAAATTCATAGTTATAATGACTATTAATTAAGACTGGCTCAATAGTTAAAGAAAAATTTTTAATATTCAAAAATAATTTCGGAGAAAAAATCATTAATGAGTTATATTTTTGGTACAAGGATTGATTGTAGGAAAATCCATAATGAAAGAATGATTTTGATGAATATATTTTTGAATTTCTATTATTTAATAAACCACCATAGTCAACAATAAATTGAATGTTTTCACTTTGAAAATCATTCTTTCTCGTTAAATCTAATCTATTTTTAAATAATGCTACCCTAGTACTATCTTGAGATTTTAATACATCCGTAAAAAAGAATGATATCACTAGTATTAATAAAAATAATTTTAATTGCTTTAACAACTCCATTTTATAAACTAGATGTCAATAGAAATTTGTCTAAAGATTATTTTCTTTTTTTTACAAAATTCTTTTATATCAAGAACTGATTTATTATTTACAGTACATAACACTGTGGAAATATTATATTCAGTAATTATTTTAGGATAATCTTTTAAATTACCAAGTATCGGTACATCAAACAAGTTTCTACCTCTCAATGAAACTTTATTATCAATTAATCCTACAGGATAATAATTAAAATTCGACTCTTCATCAAAAATTCTTCTTAATACAAGCTGACCTAATTGTCCAGCACCAACGATTAGAGTTTTTTCAGATTTATTACTTAGGTTTGAGGTATTCATTAATTCCGCAAAAATACGATAGAAAAGTCTAAATCCAGAGATTGTAAGAAAGGTCAATAAAAAATCAATGAAATAAATACTCCTTGAGAATGAAATATCTCTATAAAAAAACATAATAAGGATTACCACTGTTGCTGAGCCTACTGCTGATGCTTTCAGGCAATTAATTAAATCAGATACACTAGCATATTTCCATATGCCTTTATATAAACCAAAAAAATAAAATACTAATATTTTACAACATATTAGCCACCCGATAATTTTATCATGGGCTACCCAGATATCTATAGGAACATTATCTTCATATCTTAAATAGTGTGCAAAAGTAAAACACATTGCAATAAGGATCGAATCAAATAATACCTCTAAAATTTGCTTTTTATAAAATACTACCGTATTAAGAACAAAATTTTGACTTTTATCAAATTTTAGATTTTCTGGAACGGTACTTTTGTAATAAGATATAAATAATCCTGTAATACCAAGGCCACTAATTATTATCAAGAAAATCAGTGACCATTCCCTGATACCATACTGCCTAAATATGATCGCAATTAAACCAAACAGAGCACTCATTAAATATAAAAATAAAACTACGTTTTTTTCTGACATTCCAAAACTCACTAACCTATGTGAAATATGGTCTGTCCCACCTTTGCTAATTGGTTTATTATTCAGAATTCTATTCACTGTTACCAATGTTGTGTCAAAAATTGGAATTAGTAGTAGCATTGTTGGAACAAGCAACGTCGAAAATATATTTGATTCAGTACCACTAGCCTGTAATGATAGTATAGAGATTATTAAACCAATGAATAAACTACCACTGTCGCCCATAAATATTTTTGCAGGATTAAAATTAAATAATAGGAACCCTATACAAGCACCTAAAAGGCATAGAGATGAAATAAATACATTTGCATTCCCAGTATTGTAAGATACTATACAAATAAAAAACAGTGATATAGATGAAATGCCACTTGATAAACCATCCATATTATCAATTATATTTATAGCATTTATAATTCCAGTTATCCATAGAATAGTAAAGGGAAGTGAAATATAAATAGGCATTTCATAAAATATTCTAATTTCAAAATTAAAACATATTACAGCAATTAATATAAAGCATAACATTTTCAGACTTGGGAAAATGCTAATTAAATCATCAATTAATCCTACCAAAAATGCTATAGTGCCCATTGATAATAAAATCAAAGTGAACTGCGTATTGTCTAAGAATATTAAAAATGTAATAACTGCTGAGAAGTATATTGCTACTCCTCCAAATTTGGCAACTTCTCTATTATGCCATCTATCTTTTTTGGGTTTTTCTACCCATCCGAATATCTTTGATAATCTTATTATTAGAAGATTGCCAATAATTGATAAAATTATTGAGGAAAATAAAGGATAAATAGTATCAATTTGATTTGAAATAGTCTACAACCTTATCGATAATTTCATCAATCTCAACGACAGGCCTGAAACCAATTACTTTCTCTAATTTCTCTATATTTGGCTTCCTTCTCCTCATGTCCTCAAAGCCATTACCATAGGCGTCATTGAAAGAGATATATTTAATATTAGAATTACTATTACATTTTGAAATAACTTTTTCAGCAAGCTGATTAATAGTTATCTCATTATCATTACCTACATTAAAAACCTGCCCGATGGACTCATCAGTTTCCATCAACTTTATAGTACATTCTACAATATCCTCAACATATCCAAAACTTCTTTTTTGAGTTCCATCACCAAATATTGGGATATCATCACCTGCAAGAGCTTTTTGCACAAAGATTGGTAGTACCATTCCATAATCACCTAATTGTCCTGGCCCAACAGTATTAAAAAACCTTACGATTATAACAGGGAGTTGTTTCTCATGAAAATATGCAAGAGCTAAAAATTCATCCAAAGCTTTAGAAGTTGCGTATGCCCACCGTCTGACGCTAGTACTACCCATTACGGTGTCATTATCTTCACCAAGACCTTTGCTATTCTCGCCATATTGCATTGCTTTTCCATAAACTTCAGAAGTAGAAGCTATTAAGACTTTTTTTGAATTTGTTGAACAACTATGCAAAACATTCTCCGTACCTAGTATATTAATCCTAATTGTATCAACGGGATTATCCATTACATGCTTGACGCCTACTACTGCTGCAAGATGATATACGATATCACTTTCACAAACTAGTTTTTCAACCAATTCCTTGTCGCAAACATCGCCAATAACTAATTTAAAATTATCATTATTGATTAATGGTTCTAAATTTTTCAATTGTCCTGTGGAAAGGTTATCTATTACAATGACTTCATTGTTTTTATTCAAACATTTTTTTGCAAGATATGACCCGATGAAACCTGCACCACCTGTAATTAATATTTTCATTTAACTTTTAATAATAGTTAACAATTATTTTCTAATAAATAGAATTTCAAGAATTTGAATCTTTTTTCATAATTAATAATAAGATATTCTATAAAATTCTTTCCAAAAAAGGTTATAATAATAAATAAAACTAGATGTTTTCTAAAACATCAATAATGCGCTCTGCAGCTTTACCATCCCAAAGTTCAGGTATATCACCATTTTTTTCATCACCATCAATAACCTTATCAATAATTTGAAGGACATCATGTTTTTTTGTTCCAGCTATGATATTTGTTCCTATATCAACAGTGATTGGTCTTTCAGTATTATCTCGAAGCGTTACACATGGAATATTTAACATTGTTGTTTCTTCTTGAATCCCACCACTATCAGTTAAAACTAATTTAGCATTGGATACCAACCCTAGAAACTCGATGTAAGGCTGTGGGGCTATAATATTTATCGTTTTAGATAATTTTATATTAAATCTGTCAAAATTAGATTTGGTTCTTGGATGCATGGGAAATAGAACAGAGACTTTTTCATTAATATAATTAATTATACTAGCTATTTTTTTTAAGTTTTTATAATCATCTACATTAGAGGGCCGATGAAGTGTGACAATGATATAATCACCACCAAAATATCCATATTTCTTCCATGGAACCATTTCTTTTGCAATTGGAATATGTTTTAATAAAGAATCAATCATACAATTTCCTACAAAATGTATTTTTGAGCTATCTATACCTTCCTGCTTGAGATTGACATTGCCACTTTTTTCAGAGGTAAATAAAAAATCGGATACGTGATCAGTCAATATTCTATTTATTTCTTCAGGCATTCCTCTATCAAATGAGCGCAAACCAGACTCTACATGCGCAATTTTAATTTTTAATTTACTAGCTACAATAGCACAGGCCAGAGTAGAATTCACATCACCAGCGACGACTACTAATGATGGAACTATCTTCAAGCAAATTTTCTCAAATTCTATTAAAATATTTGCAGTTTGTACTGCATGAGATCCACTCCCGACACCTAAAAAATAATCTGGATCAGGAAAATTTAAATCAGAGAGTATATTCTCTGACATTTCTTTATCATAATGCTGTCCAGTATGTACAATTATTGGATTGATTTGTTTTTTTATTTTCAGCTTTAATGCATCGACTATTGGAGAAATTTTCATAAAATTTGGTCTTGTCCCAACAACTAAAATAATTCTCTTCATCTTTTTATATTTAATCTCCCTATTAGTAATGAATATTAATTTGGATGGGCCATTCTATAATATTAATTATTAAGCCTGTTTTTCATAAAACAGTGATAATAGGTTTTTTAAAATGGACCTTTAAGAATGTATTTTATTAAATATCTATTTTTGCAATGAAACTTTTTATCATTTTTCGCATTATTATAGAACGTTCATATTTACGGATAAATTTTGAATTATCAATTAAAAATTTATCGCGACCTAGAACCTCTTCAATTTGCAACCTTGCTTTTTTAATATCATTGGGGGGAAATAAATAATATCCATTTATATTTTTTTCAATGAAGGTCTTTGCTGTACCAGTCACGCCTGCAAAAACAGGCTTTTCAAATGTGGAGTATTCAAATATTTTTGAAGGAATAACTCTTTCAAATGCATCAATATCATTTAGATTGAGAAATAGCGCATCCGTATCATTATAATAATTTATTAAGTCTTGTCTACCTACAGCATCTTTCACAATAATATTTGATATTTTTTGATGCTTAATTTCTTGTAATAATAAAAATTTTGAACTTCCGTTTCCAATTATTTCAAAAATAATTTTACCATTTAATGATTTTGCTAAAGGAACAATTATTTTTTCTAGGGATTGCCCATATCCAATGTTGCCTGCATATAAAATCTTTAAAGGTTTTTTTAAAATTTTTCCCTGATTCTTAATACGTTTCTGAATGAAAATTTTATCTATGCCATTAGTGTAATTTTCTACCTTATTCTTTAAGATTTTTTCACTAAACACGGAATTGAATCCAGGTGATACAAAGTTTATCCAACTGGCATGCTTTAAAACATCAGTCTCAAGCTTTTTTAATAACCTAATTAAAATCTTTATATGAATTTTCCTAGAATTATAAACAGATTCCAGTCCATCAGAAAATATATCTCGAATATCGACACCTAATGGTTTATTAGTCATTTTACTAATTATATAACCTAATAAAGCAGTGCCAAACCTTGATGAGGTAATTATTATACAATCATAATCATTTTTCAACCTTAAGGAATGAAAAAATGCTTTTAATGAATAAATAAAAAAAACATAAAGTTGTTTTAGAAAACTATTATTATGCTGTGGCGTACTAAACCTAATTATGCTTCCTTTTTGTGTTCTTTCATAATTATTGTAACCTTTTAGAGCTCCATATCTTTGAGGATTAGTAGTTAAAACATGATAAAAGCTTATATCTTTAATAAAATCCATAGCATCAGTCATTGAACTGGCTCTAAATGAACCTGCACAGAAATCAGGTGAATAATAATAAGAAAGAAATAGAATTTTAATTGAATAGCCCCATGGTAGATTAGTAATACCTTAATTTAAATATTGATTTTTCTACAAAAGATCTTATTCTGTTAAAATTAGATAATTTATAATCATACCAAAGATTAGATTTATTAAGAAATTTTTTGTTTTTTGTTAGATTATAAAGGATTCTCAACTGGACTATATGCAAATCATGATAAAATGGACTAGATATCATTTGGCTTTTTAATCCGGATTGTTCGTACAATGACCAATAGCCCGTGTCATATAAGTTTAGATTTTTTTCTATTGTTTTACAACATCGCTGAAATAAGTCTTTTGCTTCAATATAATCAAAAAATTTCCATACGTCATATACACCCCATAAGGCCCAGATAAATCCGTTCAAAATATGGGTTGGAGGATTTACCATATACTCTTCAATCCAAAAGTTATTGTTTTCATCTATAAAAATCACTCCTCCATCATCAACATTGATTTTCATACTCTCCCATGACTTCCAAAGAATCTCTAAGAAAATCTCTTCTTTTGTTTCATAATAAGCTCTTGAGAGCATTGATAGACCTAGGCCTTGGGCTAAACCTGAGTACCAGGGTGAAATTAATGTATCTCTATATTCAAAATCAAAATAATGGTGCCAAACATATACGCCTTTATCATTCTTCTCTAAGTTTTCTACTAGCCAATTAGAAATATTTAAAAACTTATTTTTATAATTATTATTTTTCGTATCAAGGTATAGATTATAATTCCCGAGTCCATATTGACATATTGCAATTGGATTATATTGAAGTCCAATTTTTCCATGATAATCCAATAAAGGGATGCCTGAATCATTGAAATGACCATTGTAATTTGCTTTATAATGAAATTTCATATAATAAGGAATAGGTTTATCTAAATCAGAAATTTCATTAGCTTCGGGTCTACCATGCCAAAAGGTCAATTGGCTAGCTCTACTAAAATAGTAGGCTTTAAATATTCTATTCCAATAATGAATTCTACTAATTAAGGATCTATTTTTACCCATGTTTTCTTTTTCAATGATTCAATCGCTCCAAAGGTTGTAAGAGAGGTATTTATTATCTGATCGGTATTTATCAATGGCCCATTTCCATTCATAATTGAGTCAATATATTCAACAATTAAATTATTATGACCTTTATCAATTCTAGTTTTATAGTCTTTAAATCCTCTAACTCCATACCCTTTTGTCAATCTGTAATTATCACTAACCCATGTCATTCCATTAGAATATATTTCAATTCTCTCTTTAGGATATGAATTAGAACCATTTGTAAAATAATTAATTGATGCATTACTACCATTAAGGAATTTTAGTAAAATTGATCCATTATTAATGACATCAGATTTCTTTTCAATAATATTATTCATACATACAGATTCAACCATTGAACCAGCAAAGAAAATACATAAATCAATTAAATGACACGCTTCACCAATGATTCTTCCTCCACCAATATTTTTATTATTCACCCAATGGTCATCAGGTACATAGCCAGCATTCATATTTAAAATCATATTTATAGGGCCGAAATTTTCCCCCATTGATTCCTTTATCTTTTTTACATGAGGAGAAAACCTTCTATTATAACCGATAATAAGTGATGATGTTTCATTTGCATTATAAGCATCTATAATTTGTTCCAATTCTTCTTCCTTTATACATAAAGGTTTTTCAACAAACACATTCTTTCCTGCATTCAATAATTCAATAATTAAATAAGCATGACTATCATGCCTTGTGGTCACAAACACGACATTTAACTCATCATCATTTAATATTGATTTAAAATCAGATGTGCTGTACTCAAAATTAAATTTTTCAGCTAATAATGTTGCATTCACTCCTTGGGATGACGCAATGGCTCTTAATCGAGTGTTAGATTTGATCAGATTCGGAAGTAATGATGCTTTTGTAAAATTACCAGCACCGATAAGACCAATTACAGGTTTTTGATGATCATTAATTGTTGTTCTTAGATTTATTTTACTGCTGAGCAAATCATCTTTATAGTCCGGATACTCAATGATCGATGCTATTGAATCATTTGAATCAATAGAATCATATATTTTTTTAAAATCAACAAGTGATACTTTTTCCGTGATCAAACTTGATAAATTTATTTGTCCGGTACTTATAGAATTTAGTATAGTCTCAAAATTTCTTTTTTCTGTCCATCTAACAAATGGCAGTGGGTAATCAATCCCCATTTCTTCATAATTTGAGTCATATCTTCCTGGCCCATAGCTACAAGAGACCTGAAAATTTAATTCTTTTTCGTAAAATTCATTCCTATTTAATGATAAGTCGACAACACCAACTAAAATAATACGTCCTCTTTTTCTGCTCATATTTGCTGCTTGAGATAAAATATTATCCTTTTTTGTTGAAGCAGTTATTATCACCCCATCAGCACCAACTCCTTTAGAAATTCTTAATATATCTTTAACTGGATCATTATTTATTGAATTTATAGTTGTCACTCCATATGATTGTGCTAGGTCGCATTTATTCTGGTCAATATCTATACCAATAACTTTAGCACCATTTGCTTTAAGTAATTGAACCGTTAGTAAACCAACAAGGCCTAGTCCAATTACAACAATTGTCTCACCAAAAGTGGGATTGCACAACCTTATACCTTGAAGACCAATTGAACCAATAACTGTAAAGACTGCTTGATCATCAGAGACCTCTTCTGGAATTTTGGCGATTAAATTCCCTGGGACCCTTACGATTTCAGCATGAGGCCCATTCGATATAACTCTATCTCCCTCATTGATACCATCAACCTTACTATCTATTACTACACCACAATTACAATATCCTAAAGCAATAGTTTGATCTAACTTATTTTTTACGGTATTAACTGTGTGAATTAGACCGTTTGTTTTTATTTTTTCGATAACCTGCTTTACCCTATCAGGTTTCTGTTTTGCTTTTTCTATATAACCGGAATTACCAAACTTGACTAGCATGCTCTCAGTTCCTTTTGATACTAGAGATAATCTTGTGCGAATTAATACATGACCATCTTTATTTAAAGGCGCTGGAAAATCTGCTAGTTCAACACCATCATTTGATTTTAGTCTCTGAATTATTTGTCTCATATTATTGTTTATTTTTACTTTTAGTTAAATAATTAAATGTCTGATTAGTACATTTTTCCCATGTATACCTTTTTGCAGATTCTCTTGCTGATTGCCCCAAGAGCTTGCATCTATCAAAATCATGAATGAGCACCTCTATTGCTTTAAAAATTGATATAGAGTCTTTTGGATTAAAATATTCACAATTGTTATCAATAATTTCTTTCATGGAGCTCATCTCAGAACATGCGATTGGTAGGCCTGCAGCCATCGCCTCCAATACAATCATTCCAAAAGTTTCACAACTAGAGGCAAAAACAAATATATCAGCATTATTATAAAAATTTTTTAGTTCAATGTATTCTACCTCATTATAAATAATTACGTTGTTTTTTAGATTCGAACTATATTCTATTTTCTTCTTAACAGCATTATACGCAGGTTTGTAAATCGGGCCAACTAAATTTAAATTAATTTTATATCCATTATCTATTAATTGATCTAATGCTTCTAAAACATTTAAATGATTCTTATAATAATTAATTATGGAAACATAAAGTAAGTTTATCGTTCTATTACTACTTTTTAGATTAACGTATTTTCTATCATAATTAAAAAATCCTTCGTCTACTCCATGATATATTACTACATCTTTTTTATTTTCTTTAGAATATTGGTTGTTTTTTATGATTTTCATGGAAAATCTTGTTAAAAAAATAGTTCCCTCTGCTTTATAAAAGGTGTATTTCTGCAATTTATTGAGTATCAAATACCTAAAGTACGTAAGTGAAAATTTATATCTACTCCTCTCTTTTTTATCAAATGGTAGTAAATTTTGTGCCATGGCATAATATGGACGAAATAATCCGAGATATAAACCACCCGGAACGAATAAAATATCACAATTTGTTTTTTTAATCTCCGATTTAAACATAAAAACCTGCCAAAACATATAACCTAAAGTACTATCAACATATTTTGTAACATCGATGTATACGATTTCTTTTTTTAACGGTAATTGTTTGATTGTGTTTATGCTAGCCCAAATGTAAATCTTTTCTACTTTTAGTATTTTACTATCAAAGTTCTTTAAAATTTGAAATAGATGATTAAGCCCTCCCCCTGTACGAATATTTGATGCGTCAATAGCAATTCGCATTATTTATATTTTTCCTTTTCTAAATTGTTTATCATTTTATCAACAAAACTAAATCTTGCTTCCCAACTATAATTTTTAGATAAGTCCATTCTCTTGTTTTTCATTTCTATATTGTCATGATTTACTGCTTCAATAATTTTCAAAGCATAATCACGTTTATCATTAACCAAATGCACATATTCCTCAAAAGGAACTAGGTCTGGTAATCTTGTAGAAACTATCGGAATGCCCGAAGCAAGATATTCGTAAAATTTTATAGGGCTAGCTTTTAAAGTGACCCCATCGATTACGAAAGGAATAACAGCAACATCAAATTTTTTCAAATACCCTGGGAGTGCAGAGTATGATCTAGGGCCTAAAAAGTCAATATTACTTATCTTTTTAATTTGTGATATATCTATACTGACTGGCCCAATAAACACGAATTGATATTCAGGTAACTCTTTCGACGCGTATTCAATCCAATCTATGTCTAACCATCTAAAAACACTCCCTATGTAACCAATTACTGGTTTTTCATATTTTAACATATCATCTGGTATTTTTGTTTTAATACTTTGAACTTTAAAAAAATGATGGATATCTGCCCCATTTGGTACAGATATAGTGTTTGGATTATTTCGCTTTTTTGATTCCATTAATTCATCCGCAGTTGTTACAACTAAGTCACATTTTTTCATTAAGCTTTTTTCAATTTCTCCAAAAATTTTTGGGAAAGATGGAACCAATGTGTAATCATCACTACAATGATATACTTTAATATTTTTTGGGAAATAAGATAGTAGGGGATCAGCATGGGCACCACCTATAAATAATATCGGATTCCTAAGTTCAAGACTACTTATCTGCGATTTTAATGCATTTATTATAAGCCACTGATTAAAGTTATTAACCCACTTAGCACCCAAAAGGTACCTTGAACCTACAAATGGCATAAAATAAAAATAAGTTGTGACCCATAGATTTTTTGAAAAATTAATAGGCCCTTTTCTAAACCTATTCCAAAGTGTTAGTGCTTGCTTTTTTCTAGTAAAAAAAGAAGCAGGATTTATTGGGGCCTCAACATATAAAACTTTCCTATCTTTTGCCCATAGACGGGCAAAATGGTGTTTACTAAGCTGAGCGGCTTGATCATATGGGGGAGCATAAAGAATTATTATATCTTTTTTATTTTTCATAAATATTTTTCCAACTTATTCTATTTTATAAATCGCATCTTCGACCTCTGTAAAGGACCCCCTTATTCGACTCTGGATCTTTTTAGCTTTAAGTAATTTTATTAAATTAATTTTACCATCTAACTCCATTCCCCGAAGCAAAATATATTTCCTAAGTTGATGATAATTAATATTATGAAATAATGGGTTATTTGAGTCAATATTCAACCAGTAATCACAATCAGCATTTTGATTAAGATTAAAATCTGTCATAGCTAGATTCCCAGATTTAATTCCCATTAAGGTTGGATTTTTATACTCTTGAGATCCTTCAATGTAGACATGAGTAACTCCAAGACTATCTATTTTTTTTTCTAGCTCGTTTGACGATTTAAGTTTGTAGAAAGAAAATGTCCGGTCTTCATTTGCTATATAACTATGATCAACATAATACCAACAAGCACTTCCCACATACATGATCTTTGATTTTTTAGGTAGATTCGTATTCATCCATTTTATAGAAGAATAGTGCGGAACTTTGTCATTTAAATACTGATTTTCACTAATTCTTCCAAAAAAAACTGGCAAGTATTTAAGATTAATTACAAAAGAAAGAACGAATATCATAGTACATGATAATACTATTACCAATCTTGAAAGGTATTTTAAGGGAAAGAATTTTATTTTCAGAACTTCATTTATAGATACCCCTAACACCATTGATAAAAATGGATAAACGAGAAAAAAATACCTTGGATGATGATAGCCCCCAAGATACCATATTGAATAAATCACTAGTGAAAATAAGCAAAACGCATTTAATAAATATTTTTTTTCAGCAAAGTTTTTGGATATAGTAATTAGTGCTGGTATAAAAGCTAAGTATAACGGATTAATAACATAATGACTCAGCGCCCCCATTCCAGCTGCAAATTTTTCTATTTGAGTAGTTAAATTCCATGGTCCATAAAAATAATTTATTAATGAGGTTTCTGGGCCTCTTTGCCATGTACCATATTTCATTACTGATATTTCAGACCAAAACTTTGTATCAAAAATATAAAACCCAAGAGGCCAAAGAGGATTTCCACTTGCAAAATAATTTCTTAAAAACCACGGTAACAAAATAATATTATACATGAAAGAGTACAAAATTATTGATGATAGTATTGATATCGGACTTTTTGAACGTATGTAACATAAATATATAATAATTACAACTGCGGCAGGCCCTCCTAGCATTGCCCATATTTTTGAAGCGCCTGAACAACCACCCAAAAGCCCACCTAATAAAATCCATTTGTAGTTTATTTTATCTTTATTTTCATAAATAGCATTAATTATAGCGTGAACGCTCATTATTAATAAAAAACAAGTGGCAAGCTCAGGCATTGCACCAGTGCTGAGTTCAGTTGTCAAAGGCAGCGAATAATAAACCAATGCAGCAATTAAACCTGAACCTCTATCAAAGTACTTACTGATTATGTTAAAAAGGGCAATTGTTGATAAAATACCGAAATAAAAAATTATCAATTGACATGAGATCTCATTTGACAGGATCAGAGCCTTAGTAAACAATACATGAACCAATCCAGGCATAGGCCAAGGATTAAGTGGAACAAATGGGAACCCACCAATTTGCGAAAAAAACTTGGGGGCTGCAAGATGGTGATTCATACTATCTGCTAAAGTAGAGGGAGCTAAAGCGCCGATTAAGTTTAGGCTTACTAATATAAACAAAACCACACAGATAATGAGCTCTAGCTTATTGAGAGTTATCATTCTCATTTTGATGCTTTTTATGGATTCTAATTCATCTTTAATTGATATAATTGATATAATTAAAAAAGATAAAAAAACTAATAAAACCGATAGCGCGTTAATTTGATTTATTAAACCTAGAAAAAATAAGGTATTAGTAAAGATGGCAAAGCCTATGCCAATTGAAAAAAGATATTTATCAATAAAAGCAATATTATTTATCAGATTAAATCTAAAAATGAATAAACCTACTCCCAAAAAAGAGGAAAACAATAGTAGGGTATATAATATCGGGGCTAGCAAAATAATTTTATTTAAAAAATGTACGAACCAATAATAATTATATTAATTAAATCTTAACATTAAGGTATCTATATGAGAAAAACTTAATCAATATACCCTCTAAAACATAAGCAAAAGCAGTAGCAATTGCCGCACCATAGATCCCGAAAATTGGTATAAGAGCTATATTACCAATTAGATTCACTAAAATCATTATTAAAACTAGAATAGTATGGTGCCCTGGTTTATTTCCCTGCAATAAAATACCTAAAAAAGGTCTATAGATTGAGTTTAGCACTACCCCTGACATCAAAATTACTAAAACAAAAAAGCTTAGATTAAAATCTCCACTGCCAATTAGAATCTCTAGTATAAATGGGTATAACAAACCGATTAAAAGACAGACACCAAATATTAAAAAAGGAAATGTTCTTTTAATTTTTTTTGAATATAATTCAATTTCTAAAAAATTATTCCTTGAGAAAGAGTCCCCGATTAGTGGATCTATGTTTCTTCTGACTACAATAGAAAGCTGCCCAATCCCTTCAGCAATAATTGCCGCAAAACTATAGACACCTACCATAGCATCACTCATAAAATATCCTATAGTTAAGACATCGATTCTTGTGTTAAGCTCAGAAAGTGCACCGCTCAAAAAACCTTTAAATCCAAAGTCAATATGTTTAAAGAACCACGATTTTTTAATAATTAATTTCTTTATGGGTATAACAGAATAACATAAATGGGAAAGTAATAAAATTGTTAGAAGAGCCTCTGCAAAAGTCAGGGAGATTGATAAAAACATTCCCGGATAAGATAAATTATATATCCCTATAATTGCGAACATAATAAAAATATATCGACAGGCCTGATATATTGCATAGGTACGCATTAAGTTTAAACCATTTAATACATTAAAAAGAATTTTGTTTATTGAGAAGAATATTAATCCAGGAGCAATAAGTATTAAACCAAAACCAACACTAGGGCTTCCAAATAAATCACCAATAAAATCCTTGATCAAATACGTAATTACAGATATCGGTAAGGATATTGCAATGGACAAAATCAACGCAGAAATCGTGATCTCTCCCACTATCGATATTTTGTTCTGATTATATGAGATGTGTTTAAGTGTTGAAAAATGTATTCCACCTATCGCTAGCTGAGACAAAAGTATATAAATAGCAAATACCTGGTTGAATACACCTAAATGAATTGAACCGTAATATTTTGCGATAAAAATATTTATAACAATCCCTGAAATTGCCAAAATACCTAAGCTGAAAAAATTCCAAACTAAATCAGAGCTAAATTTTTTTGATAAAAGCATCAGTCTAGATTTGTCTAAAGAAGATTTTTAGGTTTGATAGAGTTTTGGAATTTCATTTATCCTATTTATCGTGTCTTCAAAATCAATACCAATAGTATCACAATACCATTTTATTTCATTCCATCTTGGTCTATTTTCATCCATGACTCTTTTTATGGCATCATCGCGCGAAATTAAACCCCTGCGGATTTGATTACTACGAAAGGTATCATTCTCACTAAAACCGGCGACAATAAAATATATATAATTATAAAATGGGGATGTGCCATCCCCAATACGCCAAGTCGACCTTGTTTCTGGAGATGTTTCCCAGTCAAACTTATTTATTAGAGTTGATTCAATATTACTCTCATCCCATTCTATGAAATCAAATAAAGAATAATAATCTTCTCTTTTTTCAAAATAATAAGAATGGTACGCCCAAATGGTGTCAGATATTCCTTTATTAATATATCTAGGGTTAAAGAAGAAATTTTTTCCATAATAGGCTAATAGAGTTATCTTATCAAATGTTGAAAGATAATCAATCCTATTTTTTGAGAAATTAGGCCTCACATTACAAAATCCGTATTTGAAACTTGTTTCTTCTAAAGAATTTGGCATCCAAATATTCAATTTTATGCCTGTTTGCTTTTTTATTTTATTTACAAAATAAAAAAACTGTTTATCACCGGCCATGAAAAGTGGGACAATACCTAATTTCGGATTTTTCAACCAAGCTAAAACATTTTTTTTTATATTGTTTCTTTTTTTTCTTATATCTGCTGAAACAATAATATTCTCAACACCCAAAGCACCACACATTCTTGCAATATTCCTTCTTGCCAAATCTGTAACCATACCCCAATCATATGTATAAGTGATTGGGTTTAAGCCAAGTTCTTTTTTTAGATAGTACAAACCATAGCTACTGTCCCGACCTCCGCTGAATGGGACTATGCAATCAGGCAGATTATCTTGATTTTTATATTTATTTATAATAGAAATAAATCTCTCTTTATTATTATTATTTTCTAAAAGATTAGGTTTATTAAATCGGCAATAATTACAAACTCCTTGATCATTAAATTGTATGTATGGAAAGGATTTTGGGAGTATACAAATTTTACATCTTTTTATATTTTTTATTTTTTCAAATACTTTATCAAAATTTTTACTAAAATATTTTAAGCCAGAAACATTCACCAATTTTGAATTAAAATAACCTGAGCCACTATCCTTTAGATCTCGTTTATTTGAGGGTGTTATATCTATAACTGGAGATGACTCAATAAAAGTCATTTTATCGTACTTGCGTTTTTGCAAATATGAAAATTGATTTATTTCAAATGTTGATAAATCAATTGTCATTGCATAGCCAGGATCAATCTTATAAATGTCAAGTGATTCGCATATTTCTCTAGATACAATTCTATTAACAATTTTCTTTGTGGTGTACATCTCCGATGTAAATAGAAAGATGTTTTTTTTAACATTATGTGCAGCATATAAAGAACCATTATTGGTACCTATCAATAATTTATTTAAATTATTAAAAAATACTGCAATAGAGGCTGTTCCTGCTATCTCTGAAAAAGTTGAGGAGACGGCACCCTCAAGAGAATTTGATTTAGAAATATAGTAGTTAAGTAATTTAAATATCACTTCTGTATCTATTTCAAATTGTCTATTAAATGATTTATAAGAATCCCAAATTTCTTCAACATTAGTAACAATACCATTATGAACCCCAATAACATTATCTATGTTAATAGGCTGATTATTATCATGCTTAACTTGTGAACCATTTGTTACTAACCTAGAGTGTCCAATAACAGAAGCAGGAAAAATCATTTTATTGAAATGATCAAAATATTCTTTACCCTTGATCATTTCTGATGCTGCCCGTGGGGTTTTATAATAACTAATGCTATCTTTAGTTTTTGTTATAAAGCCAGAAGCCTCTTTACCTCTAGATTCTGAAAGTTCAAAAAGATCACTAACTATTTTAATGTGATCTGACTTAGTTACTTTTGATTTTTCAGTTGTTGTAAATCCAAATATTCCACACATTTTCTTTATGTCTTAATTAATATGTTATATCTATATCTGTACAGTTTTGATCCATAAAGTTCAGCATTAGCACCAAGATCATGACATATTTCTAAAATTTCATGAGCATTATACCAATAGCCAAAATCAGAATGGCTAAATGAAATTTTCTTGAATAAATCGTAGACTTTATATAAAAACGGATACATTATTCTACTAAATTTTATGTGATTTATGTTTGGCTTTAAATAACCAGAAAAATATAGGTTCATCAACTTTTTATCCGGAATTTGACGGTGAATAATAATTCCATCTTTATCTAAATATTGCAAATTCCATTTGATGAGTTCTCTAATTTGATTTTTATTCAAGTATTGTATCAACTGATTTGAATGAATTAGAGAAAAATTTCTCTGTGGTCTAAAAGCAATAATATCCTCGCAATATAAATTTATATCAAAAAAATTTTTTCTAAATATATCGATATTTGAATTTGAAAAATCAACACCAGTATAGGACTTATAATAGTCTTTTGAAACTGAATACAAATCCCCATTACCACAACCTAACTCTAGACAGTCATACTTTATTTCATCTAGGAAGAATTTTAATTCTTTGAAATCATCCATGTAACTCCATTTAGGATTTAATTCTCCTGACGTTTTTTCTCTCCATAAATTTTTATAGTATTTAATATTATTCAACTCAGGTAACCTTAATTAAACATAGTTTTTATAATTGATATTATTCTCAGATAAAACCAAGTACGAAAATTATTCTTCGAAATAGTATAATATGGAATAATATTCCCGCCAAAACCAAAGTAAAAATGCTCAATTCTTTCATGCATTGATCCTTCGAAATCAAAAACATTTGATTTTTTTGAAGAAAATTCAATCATATGGTCAATAACTAAACTATTACCTGAAAACTTTCTGTAATCAGGGTCGCTCCCATTTAAAATTAAGTTTGAAGAATTTTCATCATAAACTATCCCAGCTACAGCATGAACATTTTTTTCCATATCAATAACAGCTTTATGATAAAAACACTTGAATTCAACTAGTTTGTACAAAAATGAAACTAAACTATTTTTTTTGTATGGCGGGTTTGTTTTACGGTGTTTGTATGATAATTCAATGATATCGCAAAATTTTTCGATGCTTATATCCACCAATTTAAGATCTTGATTTTTAGCATTATTTAAAGGGCCCCTTACTTTTGACGAATAATTTTTACGAAAATCACCTTTTTTTAAGTCTATTTGATATGTGTATTTGGTCGTTTGATTAAAATTGTTCCAATAAAAATTTATCCAATTGTTAAAATTCGGATGAAAATCATATGAAAAAACGCTCTTTGAGCTAATATTATTAATTAGCATTCTATCGATTTTATATTTCCTTCTTTTACTTATGGGTCCCATTAGTTTTTCACTAGCATATATTATTCCTAAGTATTTGATGAAAAGTGGATTAGAATGAACATACAATTCATTTTTACATAACACAATGCCACCAAGGATCTTTTTTTCATTTTCGATAACATTAATTGAAAAATCACAACCTTTACTTTCTAGATAATAAGATTTAGCATAAATAGAACCTTGTGGTGAACTATCGACAAATTTATCCCAAATATGATATTCATTTGTATCTAACAATCTAAAATTCATTTTAATATTGATTTTGCTATGTTTACTAATGAATCAAAACTATACTGAAGTGACCAAGAAAATAACTCATCATTCCACCTTTCCGGGTGTATCTGAAAAATTATTTTTTTAAACTTTTTATCTTTAAGTGCACTAAAAACCTCATAATCATTATTGAAATCTGCATTTATATTGGAAATGATTTTGTCCCTCATATTTGACTTATTAGATAACCAATTCCTCCCTGTATCATTAATATATGCAATGTCTTTATAATCAATGTCTAAATAAACTTCTCCTAGAATTTTTAATTCATCTTTAAGGAACTTATTATTAGCTGCATTTTTCCACATATCTCGATTATCCTGTTTTTTGAATGGTCTGCCATGCATTGAAATTGTTTTTATTGGTACAATTTTTCTAAGTCTATCTAAATTATACTTAAAATCATCTAATGCTCGCTCCATATCTCCATCAGCATCAGATAAGCACTCATAATGATATCCAATTTCATGGCCTAATTCAGAGATTTTAATAATGATTTCTGGATTGAAAGTATGATTTTTTATCCGAAAATAATATGTAGCAGGTACACCTAAGCTATGTTCAACTTGAGCCATTCTAAATGCTCGTTTTGGCATTCTATCTACATCATGCCTAAGAATCACAAATGAATCAGGTAACTTTTCCAAGGAAAAATATTCATCGAATCTTAGAATACGTTCATATTTATCGATTATTAATTCAATGTACTTACGATAGGAATTTAGAGTAAAACGTCTCACTTTAAGTGTTTGTTTGACTCCATATCGAACCACATAGCAAATAATGTAAAAATACTACTACTCATAAAAGAGAACATGGTTGCAAGTGCAGTAATTGCTGGCACATAACCATCTTGATACCATTTAATTCCAAGCCTTATCGTAAGACCAAAGGTTATCATCATAAAAATAATGCCAAAAAAATAAAAAAAGATTAATGGATGAAAATCTCTAATGATATATTTCTGTTTCATCCTTCTGAAAAAACTTTTTATAAGTAGCCATCCAATAGTAAAAATTACTTTATAAATTTTAATCCCTGATTTTTCTCCTACACCATATACTGGTTCTACATAAACATCTCGGACTATTGCATTATTGATATTTAAGCTTACAAGAAGATCATTCGGTTGCCCATATTGAGCAAACATTTTATCCCAATTTATCAGATTAAGCATTTTTTTATTAATTGCAGTATATCCAGATTGCGAATCTGCAATATGCCAATAACCAGATGCTATTTTAGTAAAAAGTGATAATAATGAATTCCCAAAATATCGCATCGTAGGAATTTTTTTATATGCCTCGCCTGTAAACAGCCTATTCCCTTTGGAATAATCAGCTTCGCCACTAACAACTGGAGATAAAATTTCAGGTAAATCTTTCGGATCCATTTGATTATCTCCTGCCATCACTACAGCAACATCAATATTATTATCTCTAGACCATTTATACCCTGAAGCGATAGCTGCACCTACACCTTTATTTTCATTATGAAATATTGTAACTATGCGACTATTATTATTTTCAAATTGCTTTATTATTTTAGAGGTATTATCACTACTTTTATCATCAATAAGGATGATTTTATCTATATAATCTGGTATCCCATTTACTACCATCTCTATTTGGGTCTCTTCATTATAACAAGGGACAACAACTGATATACTTTTTTCTTTAATCATTATTTAATTTTAACATTCAACTCTAAAAAATAAACTCTCTAATTTGGTATAAGTAGGGTATAAACTGCATTACCCAAAAAAAGAAGACAGCTAATATCCATATAGTTAGGATAATATTCTGCCAATTATTGATTAATAGACCGGTTTTCATAGTTATAAATTAAAAATTATATGTTATTAATATAGCCTTATCATTTAATCCTATTTATTAATTTTTAAGATTAGAACTGTCAATGCAATAGTAACGGGTAACCAATAAATAGAGCTTTCTGTTTTTATCAATCCAAATGAAACAGAATGAAATGAAAAAGGGAAAAAAGGCATATAATTTCCCCCACCATAATTTATCTGAGTAAGATCTAATAATAGATGAATAACCATACCTATCATACTACCTTTTATGAGCAAAATTCTTTCACTTTGATGAAATAATAAAGATATGGCATAAAATGTCATTAGCATAAATATTGGAGAATGAGTGGGATGAAAAAACCATTCATACTGCGGTGAAATTATTCTACTTACTGCTTTGAATAAATCTGGAGCGACGGCTCCAAATAAGAGGTAAGGTATTAATTTATTTTCATTTATAGTTTTATTTAAAATAACCTGAACAAGAATGTGTGTTGCACCATCAGGCATTTATAGTTTTCTCCTAAACAGGCCATTTGAATCAATAGAAAATATTCTTGCGAAGAATATGGCTAGAATAATTAAAGCGAAAATTGAAATATAAAGTTTTATTTTGTATCCCTTATGTACAATTATACTATTTATTTGGAATATCTCTTTTTTATAATTCATTTTTCCCTTAAAACTTACAAACATTTCTAAGGGGGGATTTTCAATATTGCTAGGCCAATTAGCAACCCAAAGATCACCCCATTTATCCTTAACTGTTATTTTATTTTTATTAATATTCTCTACTTTAAGGTATGGAAATGAATTTAACTCTTCAGTTTGCCCGTTTACTCTTTCATAAATTGACATTTCATTTAATCCAGCTTGGTAGGAGTAATTTGATAAAGCAAAGATAAGAGCAACTGATAACGTAAATTTTATTTTTCTAAAATCATCATTCAATAAGAAAAACATAAATGATTTCTTTGAAAAAATATGTGACAAGATAAATTTAAATTTTAGTTTATTTAATGTATGTTCTTAACAAATGGAGGTTGATTGCATTTTAAATTATATAGATATTATGTATATATTTCAGCAAGAATAGTAATAGGGACACCATCAATTCTATCAAGCAATAAGGGAAGGGCTATTATCGATTTAATTTTTGTTCTTGCGCCTATATTTTCTAAATCCATATCCTCAATGACTAAAATATCTTCCTCAACTAAAAATTCATGATGAGCCTGCCTACCGAGTTCTCTATTTTGATAACTTGAAAGGGAAATAAAATCAAACCCAACAACTCTCAAATTAGGACACTTTTGTTTAAAAAAACTTGCTAGCTCTGGTGCTAAACCTGGATTATTATTCCAATAAATTTTACTATCTCGAAATCTATGAAAGCCTGTTTTTATTATTAAGAATTCTGTTTCTATAAATAGAATATTATCGTCTATTAAATTATCATCAATTATCTGATTTTCATTAGCATTTACATCAATAACTTGAACATTCATAAATTTCCAAAATGAATCATTATAATCATTTATTTTTTTCCCCTCTTGACTGAAATGATAGGGAAAGTCTATATGTGTTCCAGTATGATTAGGCATATGGATCATATGAGAATTGCTGCTTTGACCATTTGCCATTTTAGCATGCGTATTTATGTTTATATCCTTTTTACCACCATATAGAGGTGTATCATTATTGATGTAATAAGATAAAAATTTTAATTCCATACAAATTCAATGATTATTCTAAATATAAAATTTGAAATATATTTACCCATCTTTCATAGTGAATTGGTTATTCTCATTAACTTCTCCAGATATTAATAACTTTTGATATACTGTATGAATTTGATCAAGAATCCCCTGACCCAAATCAATATGACCATCTAATTGATATCTTCTTGCAACTTTTGGTTTAAAAGTATACGGTGTAATATTGTAATGACGATCATTTGTCTCTTTATCTGTATAGTCTATCTTAAGTTTATTATCAAAAATTTCATTTAGCATATTGAAAAATTCTTTGATACGCATTGCTTTTGAACCGGTAATTAATATGTTTGAAGACAAGTATTGATCTGATAATATTTTAACACTAGCCTTTGCTGCATCTAATACATGTATGTACTCTCTCAATTCTTCTCCATTTCCGCCACGCACTATTTTCCCTTTCTTTAGAGCAGAAATAATTACTCGATTGATTAAATTAAAACTATTTGCTCTTGGTCCGTATAATGAGCCATAACGTAGAATAGTATAGTTTAAACCAAAAGACTCAAAATAATTTTCAATTAATAACTCAGCTGCCTGCTTGGTGCTTCTATAAAATGAACCGTATGTACTATAAACATAAATTGTACTACTATATACCAATCTATCTATTTTATGTTTCAAACACGATTCGAGTATATAAGCCATACTCAAAATATTTGTTTTTATAGCTTCCGTTGGCTTTTCTTGAGCTTCTTTTATATCTGCGATACCAGCAAAATGATATACATATTTTGATCCTTTTATAGTATCATTAACTAATTTATTATCTAAAATATCTCCAATGACCATCTCTTGGCCTTCCTTTAAATATTGGCTTTTTTTAATGTCAAAAATCACAACATTATACCCTGATTTAGTCAGGTAATCTGATACATGACTTCCAAGAAAACCAGAGCCACCAAACACAACTACTTTTTCTTTCATGTAATTCTCCTAAAAATTTCCCAGTATAAATCAATTATAAAAATTGCAAACAATTCAAACGCTTTAATTACTTACTAGTAAAATCAATGTATTCACCATTTGGAAATAAATCTGAATTAATTATCTCTTTGATTCTTTTAGCAACAATTGCCGGAGAAAATAATTCACCAGAATTGTACATTTTAACAAATTTGTTCTTTAACGGTCCTTGCTTTTCATCACTTTTCCTTATTTCATTTTGCATATTCGTATCTAATGGCCCTGGGTTTATTGATACTGATTTTACTGGATTTTCCCAATTCTTAGTATCATTAATTATCACATTTGTCAACATATTTATTGCGGATTTTGACATGCAATAAAGTCCCCACCCTTCGATCGCATTTAAAGAAGCTCCCGAGCTTACATTAAAAATAAGAGAATCTTTTATTGCATAATTCTTACAACTTTTCATAAACAATTGGCTTAGGCAAATAGCCGAAACCAAATTTAAATTAAATAAATTATATACATCTTCATATTTAGCATTATCTAGATGTACTATTGGCAAAATAGTGCCAGCATTGTTAATTAATGTACATTTAGAATAATTTTCCAAATTAAGTTCAGATAAAATATTTTTAAATTTTTCATAATAGGAATTACTTGATAAATCAATCGAATATGTATTTACTTTAGATCCGTTTAATTCACATTGAGATTTTACCTTCATCAAATTTTTATTATTTCTACCAATTAAAATTAAATGCACTTCATCACTTGAAATCTCTTTAGCAATACAAGCACCTAAACCAGATGATGCTCCAGTTATTATATATAAACTCAACATAGAAAAATAATCCTATAATTTATTTAAATATTTTATTGAAGTAGCAATATCTTCAAATTCAGATTGATATATTATTTCTGGTGATATTTTTTCGCCCCAATAAGTATTATCATTAGAATCAGTACTATAATTTGATTCTACAAAACTAATAAAACTATCTTTATGATCTTTATCAACACTCGATAATGCTTCCCAAAATCCATCTATATATATATCTGAATGCCTTGCTTTCATTGCACCTAGTTCAATTGTCATGGGAATTTTTTTATTCTCCTTTTTAATAAAATTAAATATTTCTTTAAAATCAACAACTCCTTTTCCAAGAGGACATCTAACAAGCTTGTATCCTTTTTTAGTCTGATAAATCTTATAATCTTTTAAATGTATATTACCGATATAGGGTAATGTTTTTGATAAAAAATCCATAGGTTTCTCTAATGCAGGAAACGAGTTCCCTGTATCCCAATTGATTCCAACATATTCACAAGGAAATATTTTCCATATATTATAATAATCATCAAGAATTATATCCTGATGGTTCTCAATTAATATATTAATATTATATTTTACTAAAGTATTAATAGTATTATCTAGAAAATGAATAAAATCGTTATAATGAGTATTGAATTCAGGATGAATATACCTATTGCAACCGAAAAAATTTGATACCTTAACTCTAAAATATTCTATCCCATAATCTTTTAATATTGGAATAATATTTTTAACATAGCTAATAGAGACATTTTCAAAATCAATCTTGATACCTAAGTCATTTTTATATATTGTATCAAATAATCTTCTGATTTTTTTTTGGTCAAATTCTTTACAATATCTATCTATCGGAAATTCAATTCCTTTTAAGTTATATTCATGACATAAATTAACCATATCAACTATAGATAATTTTTTTAATCCATTATTATCATTAACAAACCCAGCAGCATAGCCGAAGGAATAAATACTAATAAATATGTTGTTCTCTTTAATATAATTAGTCATAAATCTTATATCTGTGTAACAAACTTACCCCCGGTCACCTGTAGTATACTGCCTGTTATATAAGATGCATTTTCAGAAGCAAGAAATAATACACTATTTGCGATATCAGAACATTTCCCAATTTTTCCTAGCACAATTGGCTTTATTAATTTATTAATATTTGCATCAATGTAATCAGAAGTCATTGATGTCCTAATAACTCCAGGGATTACACAATTTACTCTTATTTGTTTATTGCCTAACTCTTGAGCAGATGACTTAGTGAATGTATTTATTGCAGTCTTCAATGATGAATAAATGCTTGATTCTTTAATTGGTAACAGCCCAGCAAATGACCCAATGTTTATAATTGCACCACCAACATTCATATTTTTTGATGCATACTTTGTACACATCACTGTTGATTTATATAAATTATAATATTGTTCATCAACTTCCATACTAGAAATTTCATGTATTGGTTTAATCAACCAAGTTCCACTACAATTAACTAATATATTTAGTTTCTCAAATTTTTTTATAACTTTTTTGAACATCATTCTAACTTGTTCTTCTATGGAAACATCACATTGTAGGGCTATAATTTTTGATCTTACATCTGAGTTTTCAGAATTAATATCTAATATAGCCTTATCAAGTACTTCTTTCCTTCTACCAACAATAACCACATTGGCTCCAGATTGTAAAAATGAGGTGGCAATTGCATATCCTATACCTGTAGCACCACCTGTCACTATAACAGTCTTATTATCAAAATTATACATTATTAAATCGGTGAAGTAAACTGGCCGCCATCAATCCTTATTACTTGGCCTGATATATATTTTGATTCATCAGATAGAAGAAAATTAACAACAGATGAAATATATTCCGGCTTAGCAGGTCCCAATAGAATTGAATCATGATCATTGATTATTTTTTCCATATCCTCCTTTGTTCGATTCTCAAGCATTGATAAAAATCGGCCCGTAGAAGTTCCTCCAGGCGCAATACAATTTACATTAATACCAAAAGGTCGCATCTCAGCCGCAACGCTCTTTGATAATTGGACTACAGCAGCTTTTGCAATTGAATAAGCTGTTTCCTGTATAACTCCATAGTTAGCAGATATAGAAGCAGTAGTTACTATTTTACCATATCTATTAATTTTTAGGTGCGGTATAATACTCTTAAAGCAATTGAGTGTTGTCTTATAATTCCTATCAAAAATAATATCATGGTCTCCCTCGTTAATCTCTATATTATTTTTTAACGCTTTCCCTCCAGCTGCACCTTTATCACTTCCTATGACATCACCACCAACATTAAAAACACATCCACTAATTGTTTTAAAATCAGAAATAATTTTATTAAATATTCTTGTCGTATCCTCCAAATTTGTTAAATCACATTCATAAAATTTATTTATAGTTCCATTTTTTGAAAGCTTTATTAGTAGATCATCTACGCTGTTAATTTCACCATATACTTCACATGCTTTTTCACTAATATCTATTAATGCAAGATTATAGCCCATTTCTGATAAATATAAAGCATGGCTAAGTCCGAGGCCCCTTGTTGATCCTGTAATTATAATATTCATATATAATTAAATTTATTTGAGATGAATAAAATTAGTTTTCATGGTTTTCCAATAAATAAATCCATATTTATTAGTCTATTATTGAAATTTAAACCAGTATTATCAATATACCCCCAAGTTGCTAGATATGTATTAATGTTTTCATCCATTTTATCAATATTATTTAAGTTAGATACATTATCATCTATGAATATAAGTTCACTATTAAGAATATCAATATTATTATCATTTATTGCCATTTTTATTAATACTTTTTTATCAAATGATATCTCCATTGAATAAATAGATAATATTTTTTTATCATATTTAAAGTACTTTGATAAAAGCTCAACTGATTTTTTATCTTTATTGGTGACAATAAATAATTCATCTTCTGTTGTCGTCAAGAATTCTTTAACATTATGATAAGTTTCATGCAAAGAGAGCCAGTAACTTAAATCTTTTTTTAGTTTTTCTCTAAAAAGATAAAAATCTTTCTGGAAAGAAATAATATGACTATTATTTTCATTTTTCAATTTCTTGAATATTTTTTTATCAATATTGATACTCATATCATATGCCTTCCATAGGACATAATATTCACCGGCTGGTCTAACTATCCATCTATTATTATAAAAATATTCTCTACTTTGCTTAGGTATTTGATTTAAATCTTTGATACTAGTTTTATGGTAGGTATTGTAACTAACAATTAAAGATTCATTTAAACTATTGCATAAGACACCATCAAAATCTAAAAAAAATACTCTATTTTGAATTTTCATAATTTAATTTAATCTGTTGGTGTATTCTTCTAGCTTTGATGACATCATCATCTTCATCAATATCAGTCCATAAATATTCTTTAGTACTACATTTATTGACTAAGTTGGATTTAAATAATTCTATCAAAGGATCATGAAACCCTGCATTCAAATTACTCTTTAACATGATTTCAGATTCATTAAAAAATACTGAAGTTAAATCTTTATTGAATTTATATATACCAATTGCATAACCATCATTATTATCAAAAGGTATGTGTCTTCCTAGGTCCATTATTCTATTTTGCTTTAATATTACACCAGGAGAATCAATTGGTTTCTTAAAGCTCGAATCATCAATAGCTATAGCAGATGACTTATCCATGGATAAAATATTCTTGACTATTCTTCTATCAAAAACCATATCGCCATTGCATAAAATAAATTCATTACCCTCAAGCTCTTTCCTTGCACAATAAAGTGAATATAAATTATTCCTATCACTATAATGCTTATTATAGATTGGGTGCACATTAATATTTTTGGAATATGTCTGATCAAAACAGGATAATACGTTTTTAAAATTATGGCCAACGATAGGTATGAAATTAAAAATGTCAGCATTAATAAAATTTTCAATTATATGATGAAGTACAGAATGACTATCTAAATTAATTAGAGCTTTGTGACTATCTGCATTTAATTTTTTCATTCTCCTGGAGATACCAGCTAATAAAATTACAACACGCATTTTTTTACACTTTTTTCAAAAATGAAGCAATACCCTCGGCTAAAATTTCAGGTGTTAATTTTTTGAATATTTTAGATCTATCATGAGGATTTTTTGGTAGTTTAATTTTTTCATAATATTTATGACAGCTTATAATATTATCTACTCCTGCGTTGGCAAATATTTCCGGTAGATTTTTTGAAATTAGATTAGGGAAAAATTCTTTAATATCGTTACTAACATCACCTGCAATGAGCAAGGTGGACTTATTATATTTTTTAGCGAGCTTACATATTCCTATCGGCGTTTTACCTCCTAAAGAATTATCTAATTTCCCTTCACCTGTTATCACTAAGTCAGCCCATTTAATTTTATCTTCAATATTAAGTATTTTAATAAAGTGCTCAATTCCTAATTTCATTTTTAGATTAAATAAAAGACTAAGACTTAAATTTATCCCACCAGCTATACCAAAATATTTCACTGAGTCTATTGGTATGTATTTATTTTCATTGTTTTTTTTAAAATGGTCCTCAACAATTGACTTAAATCTTTTTATCCCGGATTCAATTAGCCTATATAGCTCTATTACATTTTCATTTGAATGATAGGTTCCTATCTTTTGCATATTTGGAGTATACATCTGATTTAGTGTTGCAGTGCCATCGCACAAAGTTATTATAGAAGATTTTGTATCAACTTTACTTCGCCAATCATTTGAAAAACTATTAATATTGTTTAGATCAGCACCCGTAAGGTAAGTACCATTCTTCGTTAAAATATTTTCATCTCTGTCATTCCTAAAATTAATTCCAAATGCCTGAGCCAAACCAATTCCACAATCTATAGTATTCGTACCACCAAGGCCAATAAACACTTGCTTATAGCCTTTTTTTAAAGCCCGAACAATTAGCTGTCCAAGTCCATATGAGGTTAACTTTAATGGATTTTTAAACACATCCTCACTTGGCGAGAGTCTTAATATTTCTGAGGATGAAATAAATGCAACTTGACTATTTAGTTCTAAATAAAAAGATTTAGTTTTTTTACCATATGGATTGATTATATCATCAACAATAATTTTTTTACATTGTAATGAATTTATTAAAACATCATTTGAGTATTCTCCACCATCTACTATAGGAGATAATTTAACCGATATTTTTTTATTAATATCTATTGATTTAATAATATCACCAATTACTGTACATGATTCTAATGGGCTGAATACATCTTTAAATGATCCTGAGGCAATTAGTATGTTCATAATCTATATTGTTTTTTAATTTAAACTTAATTTTTAAAAAGCGTAGCTAAACTATTTTTAAGATATTTAAAACTAGTTCCCTCAACCTCATTATATTTTGATAATGTTGGAATTCCTGGCCATCCATAATCAAAAAAAGATATTCCATGAAAAATTTTTGATTTAGAGTATCTTGGAATAACATGAAAATGTACATTTGGATCAACCATCATTAGCATTAAGTAGTTAACCTTATCATATTTAAATTTATCCTGTAACCTTTTTTCAATATCATTTATAACAATTCTATATTCAATAAAAGCATTTTTGGATATATCTGAAAATTTTGTTACATCATCTTTGCAAACAAGCACCAAAGAGCCTAAAGTAATTTGTTGATCTCTCAATAAAATACACCAATTATCATATTCTTTGATTAACGTATCAGGATAACCAAATCGTTTCAAAGTTTGATTTATTTTCTTCATTTCTTCATTTCTTCATAATGTTCTTAAAATAAAAAATTTAGTTCATCCTATTAACTTAGTGATCTCATCACAACATCTATTTGTACAATTCCCATCATACTTAGTTCCAAAAACATCCTTGTAAAGTTTATCTTGAGAATCGGGAATTTTATATTCTACTTCTTTTAAAAGACTTACAACTTCATCATTGAAAGATTGGATATTATTTACAATAACCCCGCCTCTTTTTAAGGGGAGAGGTAATCCTGATTTATGAAAATTTATTGGAGGTTTATTATCAATATAAATTATTGGCCTTTTTAAAGCAGTGAAATCAGGAGCAATTGAAGACCAATCTGTAATTAATAAATCTATGCAAGAAAGCAAACCATAAGTATCTGGAAACTCCATTTGAGGAAGAGAAATAATATTAGACAGAGTTTTACTATTAAAACTAAATTTAGAGTTTTGATGCATTCTGAATATTGTTATAAAATTATTTTCCTTACACACTTTGTTTAAATCTCTTATGAATTTATCGGTTTCAACCCCAAATGGTTTCTCATTCTCTATTCTACCATGACTTCCACCCCACCATGTTGGAGCAAATAAGATAATTTTAGAAAAACTATTCAAATTTAATTCTTTTACTATTTGATCTTTTTTTTTATCGGAATAGTAAAGTGAATCATGTTTTGCCATACCCGTAGCTATTATTTTATTCTTATCAAAACCCCTATATTTAACATACATATTTTTATAATACTCGCTAGAAGTAAGGTGTGCTTTATAAAACCTCATATCAGTAAATAAATCAGGTGTATAATCAATAAAAGCTACACCATGCCACACATCGACAAAGGGAAGTTTTGGCCTTAGGTAATGAATTAAAAATAAGGATGTTGGACCATGCGATGTTACAATACAATCTGAATCAAAAACTTTACATATATCTAAAAACGAAGTAGCCAAAAGTATATTTGAATTATATATTTTTTTATTATAGTCATAAACTTTTTTATCAATAGTAAGAAAATATGTTTCAAAATTCGTATAACTGCTCGGGACTCCTTTTTCAAAAATTGGTTTTAGATTACCATCTAAAAGATGACCATATAATATTACAATGGGATTAAAATTAGCTTTAAAAACAATCTTCCTTAAAGGTCTTGTTAAAAATGCCAAAACAAGAAATAAAATGATTTTGCAGTGTGTAAAGTAAAAAACTATTAAAGATCTATTTTTAAGCCTCATATAAAATATCTACTAATTAATAAAATGGAATTACTAGTTATTTTTACATCAGCATAATGCACAGGGAAAAAATATTTTCCTCTACTAATTCCTACTAAACCTTTATCAATATTTTTTCTATTTTTTTCTAATCTATTCATTTTGTAAATAATCTATACATTCATTTTTTTTCTTATGTAAAGTAAACTTGGTACTCCAAAAAAAATATGGATAATTAATGAACAAATTCTCATAATAACTGAAACAAGGACACCTATTTCAAAATTAGTTCCAATTATTGTTGACATTGCTCCAATAATAGCTTCTCGAACACCTATTCCACCTGGTGTGATATTAATAATTGTTAATAAAGATGTAGACGTAGCAATGAAATTTGAGCCAAAAAACGACATTGATACACCTAAAATTGTAAAACATTTCAATATAATAAATGAGGTTATTAATAATCGAACAATTACAGAAAAACAAATAAACGCTATTACCATTT